>Ga0075163_10003813_pt1 | contig 20247 bp, 15 predicted proteins | sample JI1023141ADNA_FD_71478 | JGI IMG/M metagenome (GOLD analysis project Ga0075163, IMG submission 71478) | Wastewater effluent complex algal communities from Wisconsin, to seasonally profile nutrient transformation and Carbon sequestration -... | ecosystem: Engineered > WWTP > Effluent > Algae... | reverse complement strand
CCTACAACCCCCTCGCCGCCTCGGCCACGGCGCGGAACAGCGCGCGGCCCTTGTTCATCGTTTCCTGCCATTCCGCGTCCGGATCGGAATCGAACACCACGCCGCCGCCGACCTGCACGTGCAGGCGGCCGTCCTGGATCACCGCGGTGCGGATCGCGATGGCGGTATCCGCATCCCCGTGCCAGCCGATGTAGCCGAACGCGCCGGAATAGACATTGCGCTTCACCGGTTCCAGCTCGCGGATGATCTCCAGCGCGCGGATCTTGGGCGCGCCGCTGACCGTGCCCGCGGGAAAGGTCGCGCGCAGCACGTCGGCGTAGGACAGCCCCGGCTTCAGCGTTCCCGTCACTTCGCTGACGATGTGCATGACGTGGCTGTAGCGCTCGATCACGAACTGCTCGCCGACCTGCACGCTGCCCGGCTCGCTGATGCGACCGACATCGTTGCGGCCGAGGTCGATCAGCATCAGGTGCTCGGCGCGTTCCTTGGGATCGGCGAGAAGTTCGGCTTCCAGCGCGTTGTCTTCCTCGACGGTCTTGCCGCGCGGGCGCGTGCCGGCGATGGGGCGCACGGTGACGGTGCCCTCGCCTTTATCGGTATGTTGCAGGCGCGCGAGGATTTCCGGCGAGGAACCGACCACCTGCGTCGAACCGGTATCGAGGAAATACATGTATGGCGAAGGATTCAGCGCGCGCAGCGCGCGGTACACGTCCACCGGCCGCGCGGTGAACGGCACGCTCAGGCGCTGCGACGGCACGACCTGGAAGATGTCGCCGGCGCGGATGTAGCCTTGCGCCTTGCGCACCACGTCGTGGTACTGCTCGCGGCTGAAGCTGGAGCGGAAATCGGATTCGTCGATCGCCGCCGGCTGCAGGGTTTCCGGATACGGCGCGCCACCGTGGCGCAGGCGGTGCACCAGCGCATCGAGGCGGCGGTTGGCGCGCGCCAGCGCCTGCGGTTCACGCGGATCGGCGTGGACGATGAGATAGAGCCGGCCCTTGAGGTTGTCGAAGACCGCCAGTTCCTCGCTGAGCATCAGCAGGATGTCGGGCGTGCCGAGTTCGTCCGGTTTCGGATTCGCACGAAGGCGTGGCTCGATGTATTCGATGCATTCGAAGCCGAACCAACCGACCAGCCCGCCGGTGAATCCGGGCAGGCCTTCGAGTTTCGGCACCTTGTACGTTTCGCGCAGGCGTTCGACTTCGGCCAGCGGGTCGTCGACTTCGCGCGTTTCGACGACTTCGCCGTGTTCGCGCACTTCGAGCATGTGGCCGCGGAATTCGTACACGCGGCGCGCGGGTAGGCCGATGATCGAATAGCGGCCGAAGCGTTCGCCGCCCTCGACCGATTCGAACAGGTAGGTGTGCGGGCCGTCGGCCAGCTTCAGGTAGACCGAGAGCGGCGTGTCGAGGTCGGACAGGACCTCGCGCACCAGCGGCACGAGGGTGCAGCCGTCAGCGGCGGCGTTGCGGAATTGCGCGGGCGTGGTCAAGCGGGGCGTCCTTCGAAGGCGTATGGGCGAACGGGGCGGCGGAATTTCGCCACCATCGCCAGCCATGTTCGAAGGAAGGGATCGCCCGGTTCATGCCGCCACTGTAGCGGGGGCTTTGCCGTCACGCCACCGTAATCAATGCCATGCAGAATCGAAGGCCATCGCAGGGACGAAACGCGGAGACAGGACGTCTCCAACTCTTTCTCCAGGGCCGGGCTCGCAGGGCGCCGGCTTCTTTTTTGTCCGGGCCTTAGCCGCGCACGGCCGAGACCGCCGCCTTCATCGCGGCGACCACCGCGGCGTAATCCGGCTGGCCGAAGATCGCGCTGCCGGCGACGAAGGTGTCCGCGCCCGCTTTCGCGATCTCGCCGATGTTGTCCGGCTTCACCCCGCCATCCACTTCGAGCCGGATGACCTTGCCGCTGCGGTCGATGCGTTCGCGCACCACGCGCAGCTTGTCCAGGGTCGAGGGGATGAACGACTGCCCGCCGAAGCCCGGGTTCACCGACATCAGCAGCACGTAGTCGAGATCGCCGAGCACGTAGTCGAGCGCGTCCACCGGCGTCGCCGGGTTCAGCACCAGCCCGGCTTCGCAGCCCGAGGACTTGATCAGCTGGATCGTGCGGTGCACGTGGCGGCTGGCCTCGGGATGGAAGCTGATGTGGCTGGCGCCGGCCTTGGCGAACATCGGCACCAGCGCGTCCACCGGTTCCACCATCAGGTGCACGTCGATGGGCGCGGTGACGCCGTGCTTGCGCAGGGCCTCGCACACCAGCGGGCCGATGGTGAGGTTGGGGACGTAGTGGTTGTCCATCACGTCGAAGTGCACCCAGTCGGCGCCGGCGGCGAGGACGTTGTCCACTTCCTCGCCGAGCCGGGCGAAATCGGCGGACAGGATCGAGGGCGCGATGACGGTGGGCTGCATGGCGCGCAGTGTAGCGTCCGCGGCCCGCCGGGCGGCGTACACTGTGCCGCCCCGCACCGGACCGAATGCGCGTGGCGACCACCCTGCTCGAAGCCGATTTGCCCGGACTGACCCTGCGCCACCGCGGCAAGGTCCGCGACGTGTTCGACCTCGGCGACGGCCACCTGCTCATCGTCGCCACCGACCGCCTGTCCGCGTTCGACGTGGTCCTGCCCGACCCGATCCCGGGCAAGGGCGAGATGCTCTGCCAGATCAGCAACTTCTGGTTCGGCGAGACCGCGCACCTGGTGCGCAACCACCTGACCGGCATCGATGTCGCCTCGGTGCTGCCGGCGGGCGTCGATCCGGCGCTGTACGCCAAGCGCGCGGTGGTGACCAAGAAGCTCAAGCCGGTGCCGGTGGAAGCCATCGCCCGCGGCTACCTCATCGGCAGCGGCTGGAAGGACTACCAGCGCACCGGCCGGGTCAGCGGCATCCCCTTCCCCGATGGCCTGCGCCAGGCCGAGCAGCTGCCGCAGCCGGTGTTCACGCCCTCGACCAAGGCCGCGGTCGGCGACCACGACGAGAACATCGATTTCGACACCGTCGTGCGCACCATCGGCGCGGACCTCGCCGAACAGGTGCGCGACGCGACCTTGCGCCTGTACGCCTTCGCCCGCGATTACGCGGCGCAGCGCGGGATCATCCTCGCCGACACCAAGTTCGAGTTCGGCACCGACGCCGACGGCCGCCTGTACGTGATGGACGAAATGCTGACGCCGGATTCCTCGCGCTACTGGCCCGCGGACGAATACCAGGTCGGCACCAGCCCGCCGAGCTACGACAAGCAGTTCGTGCGCGATTACCTGGAAACGCTGGACTGGAACAAGGCGCCTCCCGGCCCGAAGCTGCCGGCGGAGGTGATCGCCCGCACCCGCGCCAAGTATGCCGAGGCGCTGCAGAAGCTGGCCGGAATTTCCGTCGATTGAGAATTGTCATCCTGAGCGGAGCGAAGGACCTGCTTTTGATCCGCCCTGAGGCTGATTGGACAGCCGTTTGGCTGCCAGAGGCGACCTCGCTATGCTCGGAATGACCGCTCTATGGGAGTTCACATGAACGCCACGACCGAACGCAACATCGACCGCTGGTTCGCGCATTACAGCGACGACCACCGGAATACCGGTAACCAGCGCATCCACGTCGTTGCGGTGCCGCTGATCCTGTGGAGCGTGGTCGCGCTGCTGTGGTGCCTGCCGGTGCCGGGCACCTGGTTCCGCCAGGGCCTGTGGGCCGCGCTGGCGATGTTCTTCGCGTGGAGCTTCTACTGGCGCGCCTCGCGCTCGCTCGGGCTGGGCATGCTCGCCTGGTTCGTGCTGCTGGCGTGGCTGACCCGCTGGTTGCACGCGCTGCTCGGTACGCAGCAGCTGCTGTGGCTCGCGGTCGGCGTGTTCGTGGTCGCGTGGATCGCGCAATTCGTCGGCCACAGCAAGCTGTTCGAAGGCCGCAAACCGAGTTTCCTCACCGACCTGAAGTACCTGCTGATCGGCCCGGCCTGGGTGCTGGCGAAGCTGTATCGCAAGCTGGGCCTGAAGTACTGACCAAGCTTGCTGTAGGAGCGCGCTAGAGCGCGACGGATTTTTTGCAATGCCCGGCATTTGTAGGAGCGCGCTGGAGCGCGACCCGCATGATTTGCCGCGGGCCGGTCGCGCTCCAGCGCGCTCCTACAGAATCGGCTTGAACATTTCCACCGTCGGCGCGAATGCGCGCGGCGCATAGCCGAGATCCCTCTTCGCCGGTTCGATGTCGAACACCAGGTCTTCGCGCATCCGCGCCACCGCCGCGTCGCCCAGGCCTTTCGCGCGGCTGCCCGCCTGCGCAACCGCGAGCAGCAGCTTGAACAGCGGCGACGGCAGTTCCACCAGTTTCGCGGGCGGATCGAGACTGGAAAGCACGCGCCGCACCATCTCGCGGTACGCCAGGGTTTCGCCGCCGGGCAGGTCATAGGCCGACGCCGACGGCATGTCCACATTCGCGGCCGCGAACGCCGCGCCTGCGAGATCGTCGGCATGCACCGGCTGGCGCAAACCGTTCGCGCCGCGCGGCAGCGGAAATCGCCCGAAGCGTCCCGCGAGTACGGCAATGCGCGAGAGCGTGGCGTCGCGGCCGTGCCCGTACACCAGGGTCGGGCGCAGCACGCTCGCACGCGCGCCACGGGAAGCCGCGGCATCGAACAGGCGTCGCTCGCCCTCGCGCAAGCGAGCGGCGACATCGCGTTCGCGCGGATCGGCGGAATCGTGTTTCACGCGCACGCTGGTCGAACCGAAGGCGACCATCCGCGCGGTTTCGATGCGCGATTCGGCATACCACTGCGAGAACAGATCGAGCGGGCCACAGCAGAACAGCGCATCCGTGCGAGTCGGCAACGGCGGCAAGTTCGCAAAATCGCCCTGCTTCCATGCCAGTCCCGGCGCGTCGGCTCGGACGCCGCGCGAAACCGCGACGACGTTCCAGCCACCGTCGCGTTGCAAGCGATCCAGCAACGGCGCACCGATCTGGCCGCTGGCGCCGAACACGAGCGCGGTCTTCATCCGGCGCGGTTCAGGGCACGCCGGTGAAGTGGCGTGCGTTGACGAGCAGGTGCAGGCCGATGCCGGCGACGTAGCCCAGTGCGATCGCCCAGCTCCACTTGAGGTGGCTGAAGAAGGTGTAGCGTCCGCGTGCCTGCCCCATCAACGCCACGCCCGCGGCGGAACCGATCGACAGCAGGCTGCCGCCGACGCCCGCGGTGAAGGTCACCAGCAGCCATTGCCCGTGGTCCATCGACGGCGCCATCTGCAGCACCGCGACCATCATCGGGATGTTGTCGAGGATCGCCGACAGCAGGCCGATCAGCACGTTCGCATTGGTCGCGCCGAGGCCGCCGTAGAACTGGTTCGACAACAGCGCGAGGTAGCCGCAGTAGCCGAGCGCGCCCACGCACATGATCACGCCGAAGAAGAACAGCAGCGTGTCCCATTCCGCGCGCGCGACCTGTTCGTAGCTGTCGAAGGCGTCGACGTCGCCGGGCGCGCCCTCGCGCGCGAATTCCTCCGCCTGCATGGCATTGGCGACCCGGGCGAGGTGCCAGCCGTAGAGCTTGAGCAACGCCAGCCCGGTCATCATCCCGAGGAACGGCGGTAGATGCAGGAATTGGTGGAAGCCCACCGCCAGCGCCACCGTCAGCGCGAACAGCGCGACGATCGGCCACGCGCCGCGCTTGAGCCGCACCCGCTCGCCGGCCAGCGCGGGCACGCCCTTCGGAACCGCGGCGTGCATGCACAGCGCGGGGATGATCCAGTTCGCCAGCGACGGCAGGAACAGCACGAAGAACTCCGCGAAATCGACCTTGCCCGCCTGCCACACCATCAGCGTGGTGATGTCGCCGAACGGGCTGAACGCGCCGCCGGCATTGGCCGCGACCACGATGTTGATGCAGCACAGCGACACGAACTTCGGGCTGTCGCGCCCGACGGCGAGCACCACCGCGCACATCACCAGCGCAGTGGTGAGGTTGTCGATCAGCGGCGACAGGCAGAACGCCAGCGCGCCGGTGGTCCAGAACAGCGCGCGATAACCCATGCCCCTGCGCAACAGCCAGGCGCGCAGCGCCTCGAACAGGCCGCGTTCGCTCATCGCGTTGACGTAGGTCATCGCCGCGAGCAGGAACAGCAGCAGTTGCGCGAATTCCAGCAGGTATTCGCCCACCGCCTCGTGCAGCGCGCCGGACAGGCCCGATTGCGCGGACGCCACCGCCAGCACGCCCCAGATCACGCCCGCGGCGAGCATCACCGGCTGCGACTTGCGCAGGCCGGTGAATTCCTCCGCCACCACCAGCACGTAGGCCGCGACGAAGACGACCACCGCCGCCACCCCCGACCAGTGCGCGGTCAGGTCCTGCACCGGCACCGCGGCCGCTGCCGCGAACGGCAACGACAACCCCGCGAGCAGCAGCGGCAGTCGGAAGCGCTGGAATGATGCGTGCGTCATGCCCGCATTGTATCGGCCCCTCGCATCCGGGGCCGGCACTACGCCGCGATCACGCCGCCAGGTGCAGCAGCTCCCACGCCAGCCACGCGGCGAACGCGAGCAGCAGCACCGTGCCTTCGCGGCGGCTGACCTCGAGCTGGCTGCGCGTCATCGGCAACAGCACCAGCGCGAACGCGAATGCCGCCGGCAATTCGAACTGCACGAACGAGGCCGGCAACGGCAGCGGCCGGAACGCGGCCATGCCGCCGAGCACCACCAGCAGGTTGAACAGGCTCGAGCCGAGCACGTGGCCGGCGACCATGTCGCCCTGCCCGCGGCGCGCGGCGACGACGGCCGCGGCCATTTCCGGCAGCGCGGTGCCGATCGCGACCGGCAGCAGGCCGGTGACCAGCGGGCCCATGCCGAGGCCGATCCCAACGATGGGCGCGCTCTGCACCAGCCACTTCGCGCCGAAGTACATCGCGACGATGGCGATGACCACGCGCGAGACATTCAGGCCGAGGCCCTGCTTCGTTTCGGCGAAGCGCGCGATGTCGGCTTGCAGTTCCGCCGGCTCGCGCTTGCCGCGCATCAGCAGGAACGCGAGCATCACCACGAAGCCCGCGAGCAGCAGCAGGCCCTCGTTGCGCGAGAGCACGCCGTCGAGGCCGAAGCCGACCGTCACCGCGGTCATCGCCAGCAGCCACACCAGCAGCGGACCCACCGCGCGACTGCGCAACACCAGCGGTGCGGCGAGCGCGGCCGCGCCCAGGGTCAGGCCGATGTTCGCGATGTTGCTGCCGACCGCGTTGCCCAGTGCCAGCGCCTGGTGCCCGGTCCACACCGCGCGCGCGTTGACCGCGAGTTCCGGCAACGAGGTGCCGAACGCGACCAGCAGCAGGCCGGCGATGAAGGGGGATGCGCCGAAACGCTGCGCCAGTCCCGACGCGCCCTTGACGATGGAATCGCCACCGAGGGCCAGCAGCACCAGCCCCGCCACGAACCACATCACCGCAGTTGCCATGCGCCTCTCCCCTTGCGTGACGCTTCGATTCTAGGCCGAACCGCTCCGGCTCAGGAACAGCCCTCGACGTAATCGACCTGCGGCGCCAGGCCCACGCGCCATTCGGTCACCTTGCCGGCGGCATCGCTTTCGAACACCAGTTTGGTCGGCGCCACGCCGCTGGCGGGCATCGACAGATAGTGGCCACCCTCGACGTACTTGTGCGGCGTCGACTGCAGCGCATCGTGGTACAGCGCCTGCAGTTCCTGCACGGTCATGCCGACCTTGCCGCCGCCGGGCGCGACATATTTCGCGCTGTCGGTGCCGTAACGCGCGAACTTGCCGTCGCCGATCATGAAGGCGAATTCGGCCGGCGTCTTCGTCCACTTCGGCGTCATGAAATAGCAGGACGGATTCGCGTCCTTGCCCAGCGTCTTCAATTCGCCGCCCCAGGCTTTTTCCATCTCCGCGGCGGCGATGCCGAACTTCACGTCGCCGTAGCCGGCGAAGCTCGCCTGCGTGTCGGCACCGTCCGTGGCGGGCGCGGGCATGGCGGTCGATGCCGGCGACGGCAGGCTCGCGGACGAAGGCATCGTCGCCGGCGGGATGTTCTCGGCGGGCTGGTCCGCGACCGGCGGTACGTTCGTCGCATTGGAAGCCGCATCGCGATCCGCATTGCAAGCGGCCAGGGCCGCGACCATCGCCATGCACAACAGCTTGCGGTTCATGCCGGTTCCTCGTGGACGAAGTGCCGACAGTGTCGCCGATCCGGGTGAACGCGCCGCGAATTCCCGCGGCGCGCGTTCGATCCTAGGGCTTGAAGTGCTTCTGCAAACCGGCCCAGCAGGCCTGGTAGTCGCGCTGGCGGTGCGCGGCGTCCATCGCGGTGCGCGTGGGCCGGATGACGTTGCGTGCCTCGAACATGAAGGCCATCGTGCCGTCGATGTAGTCGGGCTTCGACGTATCGGCATTGCTCGCCTTCTCGAACGTCGCCGCGTCGGGCCCGTGCCCGGTCATGCAGTTGTGCAGCGACGCGCCGCCGGGCGCGAAGCCTTCGGCCTTGGCATCGTAGGCGCCGAAGATCAGGCCCATGAACTCGCTGGCGATGTTGCGGTGGAACCACGGCGGGCGGAACGTGTCCTGCGCCACCAGCACCCGCGGCGGGAAGATCACGAAATCCATGTTGCCGACGCCGGGCGTGTCGCTGGGCGAAGTCAGCACCAGGAAGATCGACGGATCCGGGTGGTCGTAGCTGATGGAACCAATCGTGTTGAACTTGCGCAGGTCGTATTTGCAGGGCGCGTGGTTGCCGTGCCAGGCGACCACGTCCAGCGGCGAGTGGCCGATGCTCGCGCGCCACAGGTGGCCCTGGAACTTGGCGACCAGTTCGAAATCGCCGTCGGCATCCTCGAACGCCGCGTTCGGCGCGAGGAAATCGCGTGGATTGGCCAAACCGTTGCTGCCGATCGGGCCGAGGTCGGGCAAGCGCAGGAACGCGCCGAAGTTCTCACACACATAGCCGCGCGACGGGCCATCGGGCAGCGCGACGCGGAAGCGGATGCCGCGCGGGATCAGCGCGATTTCCTGCGGCTCCACATCGAGCACGCCGAGTTCGGTCTCGATGTGCAGCCGGCCCTGCTGCGGCACGACCAGCAGTTCGCCGTCTGCGTCGTAGAAGAACCGACCCTGCATGTCGCGGTTGGCCGCGTACATGTGGATGCCGATGCCGGACTGCGACGCGGGCGAGCCGTTGCCGGCCATGGTGACGAGGCCGTCGACGAAGTCGGTCGGCGCGGCGGGAAGCGGCAACGGACTCCAGCGCAACTGGTCGGGCGTGACCGGGCCGGTGTCGAAATCGTTGTGCAGCATCCCCTTTGAGAGCAGCGGCTGCTCGAATGGCTCGAACTCGCCGTGCATCGCCGCCGGGCGGATGCGGTACAGCCAGCTGCGGCGGTTCTGGTGGCGCGGCGCGGTGAACGCGGTGCCGCTGATCTGCTCGGCGTACAGCCCGTGCGCGACGCGCTGCGGCGAATTGCGGCCTTCCGGCAGCGCGCCGGGCACCGCCTCGCTGGCGAACTCGTTGCCGAAACCGCTCTGGTAGCCGTTGCTCGTGATGCTCATGGTGCATCCACTCCGGGAATATGCCCCTCACCCGGCTTCGCCACCCTCCCCCCGCGCGCGGGGAGAGGGAAAGCCGAGCGCAGCGAGGCAGGGTGAGGGGCTTAAAGCACGCCGCGGCGCATCTGGTCGCGTTCGATGCTCTCGAACAGCGCCTGGAAGTTGCCTTCGCCGAAGCCTTCGTTGCCCTTGCGCTGGATGATCTCGAAGAAGATCGGCCCGAAAGCGTTCTGGGTGAAGATCTGCAGCAGCTTGCGCTGGTGGGTTTCCGGGTCGGCGTCGATCAGGATCTTGTTTTTCGCCAGCCGCGGCACGTCCTCGCCGTGGTTCGGCACGCGCTGGTCGATCACGTCGAAGTAGGTGTGCGGCGTGTCGAGGAAGGCGACGCCGCGTTCGCGCATCGCTTCCACCGTGCCGTAGATGTCGTCGGTGAACAGCGCGATGTGCTGGATGCCCTCGCCCTTGTATTCGCGCAGGTATTCGTTGATCTGGCTCTTCTCGTCGCTCGATTCGTTGAGCGGGATGCGCACCATGCCGTCTGGCGCGGTCATCGCCTTCGACAGCAGGCCGGTCTTCGCGCCCTTGATGTCGAAGTAGCGGATCTCGCGGAAGTTGAACAGCTTCTCGTAGTAGTCCGACCACTGCTGCATGTTGCCGAGGAACACGTTGTGCGTGAGGTGGTCGAGGAAGGTCAGGCCGAAACCCTGCGGCTGCTGGTCCACGCCCGGCAGCGGCGCGTAGTCGGCGTAGAGGTCGTCGCGCGCATCGTCGATCAGGTACAGCATGCAGCCGCCGATGCCTTGGATCTTGGGTGCGGCCACCGCGCCGTCGGCCGCGATCTCCTCGCCGCCATTGGCCAGCACGTGCGAAAGAACGTCCTTCGTCGGCTTGGTGAAGCGGATCGCGAAACCGCAGGCGGAGGGGCCGTGCTTCCGTGCGAAATCGGCAGCGAAAGTATCCGCGGACTCGTTCAGCAGGAAGTTGATCGTGCCCTGGCGGAACAAGGTGATGTCGCGCGACGTGTGCTTCGCCACCGCGGTGAAGCCGAGGTTTTCGAGATAGGCGCGCATCGCGGCGCCCTGTCCGGCCGGCGCGGCGAATTCCACGAACTCGAAGCCATGGATGCCCATCGGGTTCTCGAAGGTGGTGACGGTCATGCCGAGGTTGGGTTGCGCGTTCATGGTCTTCCTGCGTCCGGCTTGCACATGGAACCGGGATTGTATAGTTTCATTTGCAACTAATTCAAGCCGCACCGCCGCATGCCGCGCCACCCCGGCCTCGACCTCGAGCATTTCCTGCCCTACCGGCTGAGCGTGCTGTCCAACCGCATCAGCCAGGCGATCGCCACGCGCTACGCGCAGCGGTTCGGCATCGGCGTGACCGAATGGCGGGTGGTCGCGGTGCTCGGGCGTTATCCGGATCTTTCCGCCGGCGAAGTCGCCGCGCGCACGGCGATGGACAAGGTCGCGGTCAGCCGCGCGGTGGCGCGATTGCTGGAACGCGGACTGGTCGAACGCGACACCCACGGCGACGACCGCCGGCGTTCGGTGCTCGCGCTCAGCCGCGGCGGCCAGCGCATCTACGTCGAAATCGCGCCGCTGGCGCTGGACCTGGAAGGCCGGCTGCTGTCGCGACTGGATGCCGGCGAACGCGCCGCGCTCGACGCGCTGCTGGACAAGCTCGCCGGCGGCATCGAGCACCTCGCGGATGCGCCGCGATGAGCGCGCCGGATCCGCAACAGCTGGCGCGCTTGCGCGATGCCTTGAACGGCGGGCGCGACGCCGAGGCCGAGGCCATCGCCGAAGCGATCCTCGCGCAAGCACCGGGACACGCACCGACGCTGGCCGCGCTCTCGCTGCGCGCAAGATTGCGCGGCGATTTCGAATCTGCGCGCTCTTGGGCGCGAGCGGGACTCGACCACGATCCGCGTTCCTCGCTGCTGCTGTTCCACCTCGGCGCCGCGCGCGAGGCAGCGGGCGAATTCGCGGACGCGGAATCGAGCTTGCGTTCCGCCATCGACGCCGATCCGGACAACGCGCTCGCACGGTTCTGGCTCGGTAGCGTGCTGCAACGCGACGGCAAGCACGGTGACGCGGTTTCCGCATGGATGCAGGCATTGGCCTGCGGCGAACGCACCGGCTTCCTGCGCGCGATGTCGAGCGGACCGGGCGAAGTGCGCCAGCGGATCGAGGCCGCGCAGGTTGCGGTGCGAACGGCGCGTTCGAACGCGCTCGAGGATGCCCTGCGTCCGCTGCGCGAACGCCACGGCGTCGCGGCGCTGGATCGCGTCGATCGCGCGTTCGCCGGCTACTTCGGCGGCGAGGCGCCACGACCGACGCATCCGCTGCAGCAGCCGAGTTTCCTGTTCGTCCCCGGACTCCCCGACAGGGCGTGGTGGGAACGCGGGGATTTCGCCTTCCTCGCGCAAATCGAAGCGCAGGCCGACGCGATCCGCGACGAGTTGCTGCAAGTGCTCGCCGACGAGGACGGGCTCGCGCCCTACGTGGACATGCCCGACGACGCGCCGGCCGCACCGATGTGGCGCACGCTCAACCGCTCGCCGAGCTGGAGCGGCTACCACCTGTACCGCCATGGCGAGCGCATCGAGGAACATGCGCGACGCTGCCCACGCACCATGGCCGCGCTCGATGCCTTGCCGTTGCTGCGCATTCCCGGGCACGGTCCCGAAGCGTTGTTCTCGGTGCTGCGCCCGGGCACGCATATCCCCCCGCATACCGGCGTGATGAACGGCCGCCTCACCGTGCACCTGCCGCTGGTCGTGCCGCCGGAATGCGGCGCGCTCGCCGCCGCGCACGAGCCGCGCGCATGGACCGAAGGCGAATGCCTGGTGTTCGACGATTCGTTCGTGCACGAGGCCTGGAACCGCAGCGCACACACGCGCGTGGTGCTGATCTTCGATGCGTGGAATCCCGATCTCACCGCCGTCGAACGCGAAGCGCTCGCCGCGGGCATCGCCGCCATCGGTGATTTCCATCGCCGCCTCGGCGGCGCGGACCCGATGCGCGAAGCGGATCACTGACGGCAAAAAACGAAAACGGCGCCTTTCGGCGCCGTTCGCATTGTCATCCTGAGCGTAGCGAAGGACCTGCTTTTCAGGGATGAAGCAGATCCCGGCTCAACGCACATCCATGTGCTCGCCGGGATGAATCGTCCCCGCATCGAGTACGGGGCAGGCTCTGAACTCACTTCACCCCGTGCATCAACTTGTTGATCAGCGGCGCGATCAGGAACAGCAGCACGCCGGCACCGAGCAGCGCCCAGAAGCCGAAGGTGTAGCCCGCGTGCGCGGAGGCCACGGTCATGCCTTCTTCGCCGCTCACGTGGCTGGCGAAGATGCCGGACAGGTTGTTGCCGATCGCGGTCGACAGGAACCAGCCGCCCATCGCCAGGCCGACCACGCGCAGCGGCGCGAGCTTGGTCACCATCGACAGTCCGATCGGCGACAGGCACAGCTCGCCGGCGGTCTGGATGACGTAGACCATGAACAGCGTCCAGAACGGGATCTTGCTGCTCGCCGGATCGACCAGGTTCGACAGCGCGAACATCAGCAGCAGGAACGCGAGGCCATTGAGGATCAGGCCGATGCCGAACTTGCGCGGGATCGACGGATTCGCCTTGCCCAGGCGCAGCCACAGCCACGCGAACACCGGCGCCAGCGCCAGGATCGCGATCGGGTTGACCGACTGGAACCAGCCGACCTGGAATTCCCATCCGCCGAAGTCGCGGTTGACGATGTTCTGGGCGAGGAAGTTGAACGAACTGCCGGCCTGTTCGAAGAACATCCAGAACAGCACGTTGAACACGAAGATGATCAGCATCGCGATCGAGCGGTCGCGGCTGGTGACGCCTTCGCGCACGCCCTCGACCAGCACCATCACGCACAGCCCGACGAACAGCGCGGCGAGGATCCACAGCACGATGCTCGCGTCGATCGACATCAGGAAATAGACGACCGGGATCGCCACCACCACGCCGACCAGCACCGCGATCACGCGACCCACGCCTTCCGCGCCCGCGGGCGGGCGGCCGATGCCGCCGAGCTGGCGGCGCCCGAACCAGAACCACACGGTCGAGATCAGCATGCCGATGCCGGCGGCGAGGAACACCGCCTTGTACGCGGGCATGGCCGGGTTGCCGAGTTTCTCGGCGAGGATCCCGGTGATGATCGGTGCGAAGAACGCGCCGGCGTTGATGCCCATGTAGAAGATGGTGAAGCCCGAATCGCGGCGCTCGTCGCCCTGCGCGTACAACTGGCCTACCTGCGCCGAGATGTTGGGCTTGAACAGGCCGTTGCCGACGATGATCGTGGCCAGGCCGAGCAGGAATGCCGCCTGGCTCGGCACCATGATCGTGAAGTAACCCACCGCCGACACCACGGCACCGACGAGGATCGAACGCTGGTAGCCGATGATCCGGTCGGCGACGTAGCCGCCGAAGATCGCGGTCGCGTAGACCAGCGCGAGGAACGCGCCGTAGGTGCGGCTGGCGTAGGCCTGGCCGCTGGCGTCGCCGGCGAAGAACTGCGCGACGATGTACAGCGTGAGCGCCCAGCGCATGCCGTAGAAAGCGAAACGCTCCCAGAACTCGGTCATGAACAGCATCCACAACGGGCGCGGATGGCCCATGACCTGCTTGAATTCCGGAATCGCGCCCGGCGTGGTGGTCTCGGTTCCGCTCATGCGGTCTCCCCTGTCTTGATCGTCAGCGGCGTATTCAGCAACTGCAGCCCGCGGCGCGGGACGCGGGAGCATTGCCGACGATGCGATGCCGCGTCAAACCGCGGCATTCATGCTGCGGCGCAACAGTACGATCAGTAAGCGCCCGACGGCGTGCCGATCGCGGTGCGCACTTCGAACAGTTCCGGGAAGAAGGTCAGGTCCAGCGCCTGCCGGAGGAAGCCCACGCCGCTGGAACCGCCGGTGCCGCGCTTGAAGCCGATGATGCGCAGCACCGTGCGCATGTGGCGGAAGCGCCACAACTGGAACTGGGTCTCGAGGTCGACCAGGTCCTCGCACAGGTGGTACTCGGCCCAGTACGCGTCGGTGTCCTCGTAGATGCGCTCGAACGCGGGCAGCAGCGCCGGATCCGAGACATGCGGCTGCGACCAGTCGCGCCGCAGGTGGCGTTCCGGGATCGCATGGCCGTGGCGCGCAAGGTAGGCCAGCGCCTCGTCGTACAGCGACGGCGATTCCAGCACTTCGCGCAACCGCGCCTGCGCGGCCGGATCGTGCGCGAACACCTGCAACATGCCCGCGTTCTTGTTGCCCAGCTGGAACTCGATGATGCGGTACTGCAGCGACTGGAAACCGGACGACGGCCCGAGGATGTCGCGGAATTCCATGTACTCGGAGGGCGTGAGCGTTTCCAGCACCGACCACATCGCGGTCAGCTGCGCGATCACCTGCTTGCAGCGCGCGAAGATCTTCTGGCAGGGATCGAGTTCGTCGCGGCGCAGGTGCCGGATGGCCGCGCCCAGCTCGTGCACCAGCAGCTTCAGCCACAACTCCGACACCTGGTGCTGGACGATGAACAGGAGTTCGTCGTGGTGCGGCGGGTTCGACAACGGCTTCTGCGCGGACAGCAACCGGTCCAGTTGCAGGTAGCCGGCGTAGGTCATGCGCCCGGCGAGATCGGTATGGATGTCCGCTTCGAGCGGGCGCTGGTTGTCGTCGATCGCCATGGGCGGATTCTCGCACGGACGGCGCGCCGGGCCGAACGTCATCCCGCCGACATCGGTTTCCGGCACAATCGAATCATGGCGCCGGGGAGCGCCGATTCGGGGAAAACTCATGATGTCCAGCCTGACGCGCCGCCTGGCGCTGGCTCTCCTGTTGTCGCCGGCGGTTTTCGTCGCGCATGCGCAAGTCACGATCAGCCAGGTCTGGGGTTCGAACGGAACCACCAGCGCCTACAACCAGGATTACGTGGAGCTATTCAACCGTGGCTCTGCGCCGACGTCCCTCAACGGACTGACCGTCCAGTACGCGAGCGCCACCGGCACCGGCAACTTCCAACTGGCCGCGACACTCCCGAACGTTTCCCTAGGCGCGGGACAGCATTTCCTGGTCGGCCTCGCCGCCACGGCGGGCGGAACATCGCTGCCGACGCCGGATGCCACCGGCGGCACCAACATGAGCGGCAGCGCCGGCAAGGTGATCCTCGCCAATTCCACCACCGCACTCGCCTGCAACGGCGGCAGCGCGCCCTGCGACGCCACGCAGCTCGGGCTGATCGTCGATCTCGTCGGCTATGGCACGACCGCCAACTTCTTTGAAGGTTCCGGGCCCGCGGCAGCGCCCAGCACGGCCAACGCCGCCTTCCGCGCCGCGAACGGTTGCACCGACAGCAACAACAACAACAACGACTTCGCCGCGGCCGCAGCGGCGCCGCGCAACACCGCGTCCGCCTCGACGCCGTGCGGCGGCGGCCTGCCGAGCATCAGCGTCAACAGCGCCAGTGCAGTCGAAGGCGGCAGCATCCTGTTCACCGTCACGCTGAGCGCCACGCCGGCGTCGAGCGTGACCTACGTCATTTCCACCATCGCGGGCTCCGCGTCCCCCAGCGACTACTCCAGCCCCGTTGCTTCCTCCGGCATCTTCTCCGCCGGAGCCACCTCGCTGACCCAGTCCTTCGTCGTGCCCACCACGCAGGATGCCCTGCAGGAATCCGACGAAAGTTTCCAGGTCCTGGTCCAGGCCGCCGGAACCGCCAATCCCACCGCGACTGGCGTCGGCACGATCATCGACGACGATTCGCCACCCTCCGTCAGCTTCGGCAGCACCTCCGCGCCGGAGGGCGACAGCGGCACCAGCCCATTCTTCTTCACCATCACCGCGAACCGGGCCCCGACCACCGATCTCAATATCGGCTACACCACCGTCGACGGCACCGCGACCACCGCCGACAGCGACTACGTCGCCAAGAGCGGCACCGCGACGATCGCGGCGGGCACGACTTCGGTCACCATCAGCGTCGACGTCAACGGCGACACCGCCACCGAGCCGAACGAGACGTTCAGCGTGGTGGTGACGAACGCGGGCGGCGCGATCATCGGCAACGGCACTGGCACCGGCACCATCGTCAACGACGATGTCACGATCACGCCGATCCACGACATCCAGGGCAATGGCAGTTCCTCGCCGCTGGTTGGCCAGACCGTGACCACGCGCGGCATCGTCACCGGCCGCAAGGGCAACGGCTTCTTCCTCCAGGCCGCGGATGCCGACGTGGATGCCGATCCGGCGACCTCGGAAGGCGTGTACGTCTTCACCAGCAGCGCGCCGCCGGCGGACGCCGCGGTCGGCAACCTCGTCCAGGTCACCGCGAGCATCACCGAGTACTCGCCGTCGCAGGATCCCCTGCAGCCGCCGCTGACCGAACTCTCCTTCGCCACCGTCGTCCTGCTGTCGACCGGCAACGCGCTGCCGACGCCGGTGACGCTGACCACGACCTTCCCCGATCCGGAAGGCGCCTACGACCAGCTCGAACGCGTCGAAGGCATGCGCGTGAGCGCGGCGTCGCTGACCGTGGTCGGCCCGACCGACGGCACCACCAACGAGCCGAACGCCACCGGCAGCAGCAATGGCGTGTTCTACGCCACCGTGACCGGCGATCCGCGCCCGTTCCGTACCCCGGGCATCCAGGCGCCCGATCCGGCGCCGAGCGGTTCGATTCCGCCGATCCCGCGTTGGGACACCGCGCCGGAAACGATGGAAGTCGACAGCGACGCGATCGGCGGCGCCAAGCTCGACCTCGCCGCCGGCGCGGTCGTCACCGGCGTGACCGGCCCGATGGATTACGGCTTCCGCCGCTACACGATCCTGCCCGAAGCGACGCCCACGGTCGCCTCCACCGGCGAAGCCGTGACCGCGGCGCGCCTGCCGAGCGAAGATGAATTCACCGTCGCCGGCTACAACCTCGAACGCTTCTTCGACACCGTCAACGATCCCGCGATCGGCGAGCCGGTGCTGACTCCGACGGCATTCGCCAACCGTCTCAACAAGGCCTCGCTCGGCATCCGCGACGCACTGCACGCGCCGGACGTGCTGGCGGTGATGGAGGTGGAGAACCTGTCCACGCTGCAGCAGCTCGCGAGCAAGATCAACAGCGATGCGGTCGCCGCCAGCGAACCCGATCCGCAATACGTCGCCTACCTGCAGGAAGGCAACGACGTCGGCGGCATCGATGTCGGCTTCCTGGTCAAGACCGCGCCGGTCGAGAGCTCGACGCCGCGCGTCGAGGTCGTGGACGTGACCCAGTACGGCAAGGACACGACCTGGATCGATCCCAGCACCAACACGGCCGACCTGCTCAACGACCGCCCGCCGCTGCTGCTGCGCGCGATCGTGCACTACGCCGACGGTCGCGCGTTCCCGGTCAGCGCGTTCGCCGTGCACCAGCGCTCGCTCAACGGCATCTCGGACGAAACGGCATCCGGCCTCACCACCGCCGGCGACCGCGTGCGCAAGAAGCGCCAGGCGCAGGCCGAATACCTGGCCGGCCTGGTGCAGGCCCGCGAAACCACCGACCCGAGCGAACACCTGATCGTGCTCGGCGACTTCAACGCCTTGGACTTCAACGACGGCTATGTCGACCCGATGGGCGTGGTCACCGGCCTGCCGACCCCGGACGACCAGACCGTGGTACCTGGCGATGGCGTCGACCTGGTGAATCCGGACCTGATGAACCTGCATTACCTGCCGGAGGCGAACAAGCGCTATTCGTACGTGTTCGACGGCCAGGCGCAGTCGCTGGACCACATCCTGATCAATCAGGCCCTGGGCAGCGACGTCGCCGATTTCGACCTCGACCACGCGCGCATGAACGCCGACTTCCCGGAGACCAACCGCAACGACGCGAATTCGCCGTCGCGCCTGTCCGACCACGATCCGGCGATCGCGTACTTCGCGCTCGAGACCCCGCAACATGCGGACCTGGAGATGAAAGGCATGCAATTGCCAACCCCGGTTCTGCTGGGCAGTCCCCTCACCTTCACGGCCGTGCTGACCAACAATGGTCCAGACGCAGCCAAAAACCCGGGGGTCGGCTTCGCATTCGACATGGCGCTGCCCGACCTGCAAGTAACCGGCGTTCCCGCCGGATGGACTTGTGGTGTCCCCGAAGTGTCCGGCGAGACGACCTCCGTGGCCTGCAACGCATCCACGCTCGCCTCAATGTCCATGGCCACATTCGCATTGACCGCGAGCGCGAATTCCGCCGAAATGCCCGGCATCCTGGGTATGTCCGCCGCGGCCACCTCGCAAACGGACGACCCCGACCCCGACAACAACAGTGACAACATTGCCACCTGGGTGTATCCGGCGCTGGCGGATCTATCCATTGGGTTGACTCGTTATGGGAACATGAAGGGAGTCATGAATTTCCGCGTGAAAGTCACGAATGACGGCCCAAGCTCGGCCGAGGACGTGACGGTCTGGATTCTCGGCAGCAGCCCGAACAATGCGACGGTTGCCAAGCCAGCCGGGTGGACCTGCGGACGAATCAAGAGCAGGACACTGCATATGGAATGCGTACGCGATGCAGCCATGCCTGCCGGTATGGTCGAAACCATCACCTTTTCGCAGATCATCCCGCGGAATTCGACTGGATCGATTTATACAAACGTGGTTTCCGAGATCAATGATCCCGACTTCGGCGATAACTCCGATGTCTACGACTACTGAGCATTGACCGTCCAGCAGGCTGGAACGAAAAGCCCGGCCCCGCGCCGGGCTTTTCGCTTCCATACCCCGGCGTTTGCGGCCGCCCTCCATGGCAGCCGCTCTTGGCACCAAGGCCGCGAATTGTCGAAAACCGCTCCTGTCGCTCCTTGCGGCGGCGCGCAACGGGGGTTTTCGGCGCAACCGGTATCATGGGCGGATCGTTCCCCTGAAGGCGCCCGATGACCACCGCCGCCACGTTCGAAATCGAATACCTGCAATACCTCAAGCCCGACGGCACCCTTGCCGGCAAATTGCCGCCCGCGGTCAAGGACGCGAAGGCGCTGCTGCCGCTGTTCAAGCAGATGCTGTTCGTGCGCACCTTCGACACCAAGGCGATTGCCTTGCAGCGCACCGGCAAGCTCGGCACCTACGCCGCCTGCCTCGGCCACGAAGCCACCCACGTCGGCATCGGCGCCTCGATGCAGCCGGAGGACGTGTTCGCGCCCAGCTACCGCGAATACGGCGCGCAGTTCATGCGCGGGGTGAAGCCGCGCGACGTGCTGATGTACTGGGGCGGCGACGAACGCGGCAACGATTTCGAAGTGCCGCGCAACGACTATCCGTGGTGCGTGCCGATTTCGACCCAGTGCCTGATGGCCGCCGGCGCGGCGCTGAGCTTCAAGCTGCGCAAGCAGCCGCGCATCGCGGTGTCCTGCTGCGGCGACGGCGGTTCGTCCAAGACCGATTTCTACGCCGCGGTGAATTCCGCCGGCGCGTACTCGCTGCCGCTGGTGCTGTGCGTGATCAACAACGGCTGGGCGATCTCGGTGCCGCGCAAGGCGCAGACCGGCGCGCAGACGCTGGCGCAGAAGGGCCTTGCCGGCGGCCTCGCCTGCCTGCAGGTGGACGGCAACGACCTGGTCGCGGTGCTCGAGGCGATGCGCCGCGCCACCGAACGCGCGCGCAAGGGCGAAGGCGGCACGGTGATCGAATTCCTCACCTATCGCCTGCACGACCACACCACCGCCGACGACGCGCGTCG
>Ga0075163_10003812_pt1 | contig 20247 bp, 13 predicted proteins | sample JI1023141ADNA_FD_71478 | JGI IMG/M metagenome (GOLD analysis project Ga0075163, IMG submission 71478) | Wastewater effluent complex algal communities from Wisconsin, to seasonally profile nutrient transformation and Carbon sequestration -... | ecosystem: Engineered > WWTP > Effluent > Algae... | reverse complement strand
GGTTACGGTTATTATTTACCTATTGATTCTATTTTAACTTCTGGACCTAGCACAATAATTATTAGAGTTGGTAGTGCAGGAACAGGATTAGGTGCTATACCTTCTAGTATTGGTTATATAAGTAAATCTTCTGATAATTTTAAAATGTTTCCTTTTGTTTCTGGTTTAAGTTTTGCAGACCAGCAAATAAATTCAGAAAATACATTTTATACTCTTGATTCGATATTATATTATAGATTACCAGAAAGAATAAGTGGATCTGTTCCACCAGCATATACACCAACAATAAATCAAGCATGGTTAGCACAATCTAATGGTGATGGTAAATTATATAGATATGATCCTTTAATAACTGGTTGGGTAGAAATAGGTGGAATAGATACATTAAATGGTATATATTCTGGTTCTGATACAATACATGGTTATACTACAGCATCAATAGATTCTATTTTTGAACTTATCTCTTTAGATAAACCGGGACATTTTTATATTCAATATGGTTCTTTATCTGGAAGTAGATTATTACTTAACGATACTATATTTAAATCGTTTTTTAATGATGTTAGTGGAAATAGTGAAATTTATATTGATGAAAATGGTATAACACTTTTACCAAATTCAAATGGATCTGATGATATTAAATTACAAGGTTCATTGGTTTTAAATAAAACATTAAGTCCAAGTACAATTTTAACAAATCAAAATAATTATAATCCTACTGGTTTACCATATTCTAATGTAATTAGACTTAGTTCTTCTTCCAATATTAATATAACTGGATTAGGAACAAGTAACAATAGACACGGTAGATTATTGATTTTACAAAATACTGGATCTTTTAATATTACTTTAAAAAATAATTCTGGATCTTCGACATCTGGAAATCAATTTTTACTTTCTGATGATTTTACAATGTCATCAAATGATTTTATATTTGCTCAATATGATACAATATCTGATGGTTGGAGAATTGCTGAATTACCTCGACAATATGTAGATAGTTTATCAATGAATGGTGGTACTTTAAGAATATCATTATTTAACGATAAAACTGCACATAAAGAATTGAATATGACAGAAAATATTCAAGATATTGTAGGTAATATGATCGGTGCTCAAACTAATATTGCAGTTACATATAATGATGCAACTGGAAAAATTAGTTACGTTGCTTCAGGTGGCGGCGGAGGTGGTGGTGGCTCTGCAACAATAGATACATTTCAAATATTTAATGATTCATTATATCTTAGTTTTCTTTTAGATTCTATTCCTGCATCAGTTGTTGATTTATCAAAGTATTTACAGTATCAAGATACTTTTTCAATTGTTAATGATACATTATATTCATCTATTTCTGATGACAGTATGCCTTCAAAATTTGTATCATTAAGTAAATATTTACAAACAATAGATACGTTTAGAGTTAACAGTTCTAATGTAGAATTATCTATTTCAAATGATGGACAACCTATTAAGACTATTCCTATTATTTCAATTGCACCAGTTCAATCTATTATAGGAGGTACAGGAATCAGCGTTAGTGGTACTAACAACATTACCATCACTAATACTGGTGATCTTAGTAACACTAACGAAATTCAATACATAGATACTTTAAGATTAACTGGAACTACTCTTGAAACTTCCTTATTTAATGACGGACTTCCTTTAAAAACAGTAGATTTAAGTTCTTTGTCAATTAATCTTTATACTACTAGTGCAAGTATTACAGATCAAAATAGGGTAGTTGATATTCCTGGAAATCTTATATTTTCAAATAATTCTGCAAGTACAGGTGAAAGATTTACAATAGGATACGACAATGGAGTTTCTTCTACTAATACATTTGATCTTCGTGAAGGAGTAGGTATTACTCTTTCTTCCAGTGAAAATAATATCTTTTTAGAAGGTCAAACATCTTTTAGAGATGTGCTTAGTCCAAGTGCTTTAACAGGCAATGTTAACAACTATACAGGTTTAAATGGAGCGAACGTAGGTATTTTAAGTTCTAATGGTGCCTATAGTATTACAGGTATAGATAACGGAGTTCATGGTAGAATTCTTTTTATTTTTAATAATGGGTCTTTTGACCTTACTCTTACTGACCAAGATGTTCTTTCTGATGTTGAGAACAGGTTTTATATGGGTTCTGATTATGTTCTCAAAGCAGACACAGGTTCTTTAATTATATTATATGATACATTGATACCTGCCTGGAGAGTATTTAAGTTTCAAGGTGAAGGGGGAGTTTCGTCTAACATATATACAGATAACGGAACTACATCAGACAATACTCGCACTTTAACTATAACAGAAGCACTTAATTTTACAGGAATTAATGATTTAGGCGATCCTATTCCTTTTCAAGTTAATGTGACAGGCAACGAGCCTCAGGCACAATTATGGGATTTTGGAACAGACTCACTTGTTGTAGGGCAAAGTGATACAGAAATTTATTTTAAGACAAATACAAACTTTCTTTTAAATTCAGACGCGAGTTTAATCTTTCAGTCTGATTCTGTTTTATTTTCCAATACCTCTGTAGAAAATGTACCTACAGTAGAATCTATTCTTGGATTTCGTAATATCGGAGGCAACCCTACTTTAAAACAAGTAGTAGGTACACAAACAGGTCACGTATTAGTTTGGGACGAACCTAACCAAATTTGGGAACTTGATGTTGTTTCTGTTGGTGGAGGTGATGATTGGGGAGCACAATATGTACAAACAGATTCTTCCCTTCAAGGGAGAGGACTTACTTCTAATCCTCTTACAATCACAGGTTATGACAATGCTTCTAATGGTCAAGTCCCGTCTAAACAAACTGATACGTTAGTTTGGATTACCCCTTTACTTGTAGAAGTAGACGGTAGTATAACTAACGAGATTCAACAAATTGATACGTTTGAAATTGTATCTAATATTTTAAGAAATTCTTTATCTTTAGATGGAGTACCTTTTAAGTCTGTAGACCTGACTCCGTATTTAGACAATACTGATGCTCAAAATCTTACAGTTGAAGGAGGTTCTGCCCCATTTACTATTGCTATTAGTGGTGGGAGTGATATAGACATTAATTCTGGAACAGGTATTAATCTTACTGAAAGCCCTGCTAATACTATGGTTATTACTAATTCGTTACCAGATGTGACTGTTAGTTTAACTAACGGAGGTGGAGTAGGTGTTTCTGGAACTTATCCTAATTTTACTCTTACTGCCACAGATCAATCTGTCACCAATGAAATTCAGAGAGTAGACACATTTGAGATTGTTTCTAACATTCTTAGAATATCTCTTTTGAATGACGCTGTTCCATTTAGTGCTGTAGATTTGTCTAGTTATTCTCAAAATATTTATAACATAGATGGTACTCAAGATGATGGACAAAGGCTATTTACAATTGATTCTACTAAAGAATTTGGTCTTGGTCAGTTTAATAACTTTCCTGATGTAGATTTTGATGGTACTAGCAAAGGTCTTCTTTACTCCCCGGATTACTGGGGAGAGGTTGGGCTTTATAATGGGGATGGGCTAAGTGGAAGCACTGCTTTCTTATCCTTGGGTGATAATAGTGGGTCTATAAATGTTACAAATAAAAGTGGTGTAAATACTACTAGTTCGTTTATTACCGCTTTGCCTAGTGCTAAAAGAAATAGGTATGAATTAACAAGCAGTGGTTACACAAATCCTTTAGGAGATAATAGAATTTGGCAGTCTTATAATGATACTACCAACTATATTGCCATAGGTCACAACACGCTTAGTTCTACTCCTTCTGCTTATTTTGTAGTAGGCATAGGAGGAAGAGATGGGGCGTTCTTAGATAAAAGTCCAAAAAGAAAGTTTGCATTTCAGTTTCACAAGTCTCCTAATTTAGAGGCTTATAATATTTTAGATGCAGACATTCCTTCTGTTGCTTCGGATACTACTTCTGATTTTATAGGTTTTTATAACGGGTCTTATAGATTTCAAAATGAAAGACCTTCTAATTCTGTCGGAGACACAAGTATACATGTTTGGATAGGAGATGGCTCAGGTATTACTAATCCTGCCTTTGTAGAGTTATCTAGTTTACTTAACTCTTCTAAAAATATATATAACTCTGATGGTACAGTACCAGAATTTAGAACAATAACTCTGGATGACAATATTTATTGGGACGGTACTAATGCTACTTCTGGTAGTGCTTTCACAATAGAATATGGGGATGCTGCCACAGGATTTAGCACTCTTTCATTAGAGGCAGGTACTACCAGTGGTATTATACTTGGCTCTACCTTAACTAGTGATGGTACAGCAACAATGTTGGTCAATGGAGATGGACAAAGTGGCATAAGTGGAGTATATAACATAGCAGGTGGAGGGTCTAACTTGTGGCAAGTAGACGAAGATGGTCTGCTAATTGAAACAGAAAGTGGAGATGCAACAACTATAAATACACCATTGAATTATAGTGCCATTTATTATCCTGCTTCTTTTTCAACCAATCAAAATAACTATAATCCCACAGGATTAGAAGATGCTTATGAAATAAGAATTACTACCACAGCAGCAGTAGACATCACAGGTTTAACTGCTCAGGTAAATGGTAGAGAATTAGTAATTACTAATATAGGAGCACATCCTATAACTTTAAAAAACCAATCTGGTTCAAGTACTGCTGCCAATAGATTTGCTATTGGATATGACTTTAATCTTGCTCCTAATGTATCTATAAAAGCCAGATACAATGATGTTACAGATAGATGGTCACTAAATTCTAGTCTTAGTCCTTACACAGGATCAGGTAGACTGGCAGGAGGAAGAGATCAAGATGTATATATGCAATATACTACTGACACTCTTAATGACTTTGCTTTGGGTTATTTTACCAATGGAACCAGTGATGACAAAACCACTTATGGTAAGTTTGGTTTGCACATGGATGGAGATGGAGGATTTAGTGTCGCAGGTAAAGAAACTTATATTAAAGGAACTAACTTTAATCTTTTAAGTACTTCTTATGTTGCAGCAAGAACTGAATTTTACGATCTTTATGCTTCAAAAAGAAGTACGGTAGGAGGAGTAGAAAACACAACTTCTCTTTCAGGTACTACAACAGAAAACAATTTCTCGCTTAGTGCAGGACATGACTTTTTTCAAGGTAATGACATTGGGTTAAAAAAAGATTTGAGTGGTACTCCTTCTAACAAAAAAGACTATGGTTATTTGTTTCAAGGTGGAGGAGAAACTGGAGGAGACACAAGTGCTATTAGTGTATGGTGGGGACTTCCTCAAAGAACTGACACTATTAGTAGTATGTCTGCTGGTGACATTAAAGGCTATTCTAAAGAAAGAGGATTTGGCGTTCAATCTTTGTTTGAAGCAGGGTCTAGTCCAAATGCTACTTTAAAATTTGACTGGCTTAAGATTAAAACAGGCATTGTACCAAGTGATACTCTAGTAGATGGAATTACTTTCTATGGTAACAAGTATGAAATACCTAATGCAACTCCTCCTAGTGCAGCCGGAGATACTTCAGTTATAGTTTGGACTAGTCCAACAAATTCTTTCTTTATTGACATAGATGACATTAAAGGAGGAGGATCAGGAGGAAATGGTATATATGGTGGTGACGGAAATATACCTAATGGTGGTAGCCAAGTTACAATGGATACTTTAGGTGAAACCGTTAGATTTGTTTCTGATTTACCAACTACTTCTACACGAGAAATGTTACGTCTTTCTGTTGCAGAAAATGCGTTTACAAGATTTTTAGTTTTTACAAGTCCTGTAGATTCTGCTAGATTTTTTAGGGCATCTGCTGGAAGAGAATATACTTTACAAACATATGGTGGTTCCGCATTAACTTTTTCTTCAGATAGTATAGTAAAATTTGTAGGAGATAGTTTGTTATTTACAGAAGATATAGTTCCTTTAAGTGGAGACAAAATCAGATATATTGCAGGTGTCAATAATGGTTATTATGTAAGAAGAATAGAAGGGTTAACTTCTGGTAATATTTTAGTATCAGACGGTACTGATTGGGTAAGAACACCATTATCTACTGCAATATCATCATCTGCATTTATACAAAACGGTAATAGTTTTGCTGCATCTGCCGTATTAGGAACCAATGATAATAATTCTTTAAACTTCGAAGTAAATAATGTTACAGGTCTTACTTTGGGTACAGACTATAGTCTTACTGCTACTGCAAGTATAGCAACAACAAATACTAGATCTAATAGGTTTATTATACAAACAAATAGTACAGGTACAGCGGCAGCATCTTTTGGTAGCAATCTTTTATTTAGAGGAGAATCTTCTACTACTAATAACCGGGATATGTTAGAATTATCTACTCAATGGATAACTGCAACCGATGCTACAAGAAATGCTAATTTTATAGTTAGATCTGTTATTGGTGGAACTATGACAGAATTAGTTAGATTTTATGGTAACTCTGTACCACAAATGACAATTGGAAATACTGGAGCGAACTATTTTGCTAATAGTATTGCTTCAAGTGGTAGTTATAGTATAAGTTCAAGTAGTACATCTAGTTCTAATGCCGTAAATCTTTCAGTTACAGGTAATAATACATCTGCATCTGGTTCTTTTGGAGGAACTGCATTTACTACTACTACAGGAACTAAATATGATTGGCGTTTTAATTCTGGTTTTAGTCCTAGTTCTGGTACTGGTTTATTTTATAATGTATTAATAAATCCTACAATTAACCAGACTGGTGGAGCAAATGGCAATACTGGTGCTATTATATTTGATCCTACATTAACTGCCGTAGGTGGTTCTTGGAGTGCATTGTCTATGGCTACCAGTAATAGTAGTGCTAAGTTTATTAATCAAACTGGAGCCAATACTACATCTAACCACGTAGGTTCGTTTATGTTTGGTTCTACTTCTGCACCTTCTACTGTTGCTGCAATAGAAATAAGCAGCACTACAAAAGGTTTACTTTTACCTAGAATGACTACAACGGAAAGAGACGCTATAACTGCTGTTGCAGGATTAGTAATATTTAATACAACAACAACCAAATTGGAATGTTACGATGGAACAACGTGGCAAGCCGCTTGGTAAAAAACATTTAAAATTAATATGAAATTCATTAAAACACTCATTTTAACAATCTTACCTTTTATTTTTAACGCACAAAATGTTAACTGGACATTTGAAAATAAATCTTTTAATGCTGGGGATACTGTAGAAGTAAAATTTAGAGTAACAAATTTTACTGATATTGGTGCTTTTCAGTATACGCTTAAATTTGATACTTCAAAATTAAATCTTAAGCCTACAAACAAAGTAACGTTTACTGGCGCTCTTGCTGGTTATGGTACTAACTGTTTTACTTTTGCTGGTCCCGGTTATGCTTTAAAAGCTTGGGAAATTAGAACTGCTTGGTTGAGCACTACAGGTAAAACTCTTTCTGCAAATACCCATACTCATAGTTTGTGGTTTATTGCTAAAAAATCAGGAACAGTTTGTAATTCTTTGCAACTGCATTTTGCCGCTCCTCTTTGGCCCAATGCTTGGAAAAGTAATTTAGCATATGTTCCACTTACAGTTCTTTGTGCTGAACCCGCTCCTTTTAAATCTAAATCTACATCTGAAAGAGAAGAAACGGAATTTAAAATTTATCCTAATCCTTTTGTTGATGTAATTAATGTAAGTGAACCACGCTTCATTAAAATTATAGATTTAACGGGTAAACTTATTCTTTCTGAAAATGTAGAACAAAATATAAACATAGATGTTCCTAAAGGAATTTACTTTGTTTTAGTAGATAACAAAGCATATAAGTTAGTAAAACAATAAAATAAAATGAAGCAACAAATACTAAATTTTTTTGAACAACTCTTTTCTTTATTAAAAGATCCTGTTATAGTATTTCTTACTACACTAGGGTTGTTTTTAGCACCAATCGCTGAATTAATATTTGCTGCTATATTATTTGCCTTTCTAGATTTTATAACTGCAATTGCTGCTGCTTATAAACGTAATATACCAGTTACCTCAGAAAAAATGGGAGACACGTTTCCTAAAATTATATTATATTCTTTGAGTATAATATTTGTACATTATTTAGATGTTTTTTTAGTGCAGCAAGTTAAATTTGGATTTTTAGATCACATATTTAGGATCTTTTTAGATGAGGATAGAATATCCTCTTTAAATAATGTTAAATTAACAACTGCAATTGCTTTTTTAATAATAGTTAGAGAAATGAAATCTATAGATGAAAACTGGCAGGTATTTTTCGGCTGGGGTTTTTGGAAAACAATAAAGGAGTATATTATAACTCCAATAACAAAACTTAAAAAACTTATAATTAAAAATGACACAAGTTCAAAGTAAATTAACACCAGGTTTAGCAAAAGTTATTAAAACTACTCTCGAATTTATCAAACAAAATCTTATTACTAAAATTGAATTAGAATATGCTCAAATTGCAGCATCTCATGTTATTGACAAACTTAAAGAAACTGCCGATATTTTAGCAGATAATAACCCGGATAATAGAACTCAACTTAAACTTGTTTGGGGCGGCTTTATTGGTGATTCTGCAATAATTGAATCTGTAAGATTAGCATTGTTAGATGCAATTTCTAAAATTAAAGATCCTACTGTAAAAGAAGGTTTAACTTTACTTTTAGATCCTCTTACTAAAACTTTAGTTGCAGTATCTGATTCAGATACTAATGATGGCGATCAACTTGAAAAAATTTGGCTTGATTTTGCTAGAAGTCAAGAGTTTGTAGATTTTGTTCAAAAAAATCTTAAACCTATTTTAAGCAAATTTATCAAACAAGAATTTGTTGTTGATTTGATTATTTCTTTGTTAGACCTTTTTGTTAAAGAAGAAAACTAATGACAGTTACAGAAAATGGATGTGTTGGTTTAATATTTAATACTCTTGATATACACAATATCACAGCAGAATCCGTTACAGATTTGTCGGTGCAGTACAGTTATAATTGTGCTGCATCGACTACTGTCGATTTAACTGCTGATAAACTCGATGTTTTTTTTCCAACAAATAATTCAGCAACAGGTACTAATATTTCTTTAACTCCTCAATTATTGTATAATAGCAGTTCTGTAGAAAAATTTTGCGAAGGTATTTATTATTTTCAATGGTCTATTACTTCTGATGGTACTACTTATATATATTCAATTTGTACATTAGTAGATTGCGAATCTAAAATTAAATGTGCAATTACTCAATATTATTTAGACAATAATGATCCTATTGTAATATTTTTATACAACGCTTTACAATTTCAAAATGATTGTGATACATGCTCATGTTCAGAAGCATGTAAAATATATAAAAAACTTACTAATCTTTTAAATTTAAACAATGTCTCAACTAACGACTGCGGATGTTCTTAAACTTAAATGTTTATACTTTGAGTTAGTTAGGAACTACGTTGAACAACTTCAATACGGTATTATCTGCGATAGACAAGAAACTCTTGATAAAATCGCAAAATTAGAGGCGGTGTATTTTATAAATAATAATTGCGTATCTACAGTAGATGGCGCCTATTGTAATATAAAAACAACGTTAGATAAGATTTACGATTATTGTATGAAATCTATTACACCTTGTGCAACACGAGAAACTAGTTGTACAGATTGTATTTAAATTTCCCTATTACTACAATTTTTTTGTATTTTTGTAGTAAAAAATAAACAAAACATGCAACAGCAAGAAAAACTGATACAGCATTTTAATACTTATGGTAAAACAGATACATGGTTAAATCTGGCTAAACAATTTGATATTCTTCCAAATTCAACTAGTAAACAACGTTCTGATAAAGTAAGAAAACTTTATAACAGATGGTTTAAAAAAGAAGGTTACAAAAGTGTAATTTCAATTGATACAGCAAATCCGTTTTTTAAAAGACAAGTGGAAACTTTAAATTATGCAAATAAAAACCTTCAAGAATTAATTAAATCTAAGGAAATTAAAACAGCATATAATACTTTAGAAGAAGAATTAGAAGAATTTCTTAGATTAAAAAAACAACAAATGAAAAATAGTTTAATTACTCCTTATATTAAAGGAGACTCTAATAACGTTTTAGTTATTGGAGATTTACATACGCCATTTGAATTAAATGGTTATTTAGAGTTTTGTAGAAAACAACAAGAGCAATTTAATTGTGGCACAATTGTTTTTATAGGCGATCTTATTGATTCACACTTTTCTTCTTACCATGAAGTTGATCCTGATGGTATGAGTGCAGGACTTGAATTACAACAAGCCATAAATAAATTACAAGCCTGGTATTATACATTTCCTAATGCAATAGTTACTATTGGTAATCATGATAGAATAATCGCAAGAAAACTTTATACCTCCGGTATCTCTTCAAGATGGATGAAACCAATACAAGAAGTATTAAAAACACCAACTTGGAACTTTTTAGAAGAATTTGAATATAATGATGTTTTATATATTCATGGTGAAGGTGGTACTGCAAGAACAAAATCACAACAAGAACATATTTCAGTAGTACAGGGTCACAACCATACCGAATGTTACATTGATTTTAACAAGACAAGAAAAGGAATAAACTTTGCAATGCAAGTAGGTACTGGTATTGATTTTAAACAATATGCATTTGGTTATGCTCAACGAGGTAAAACACCAATGACTTCTTGTGGAGTTGTACTTAATAACAAACAACCAATCCTTATACCATATCAATAATGGATGTTAAAATAAATAAAAGACACATTAAAGAAGAAACAACTAGAAAAATGATATTAGAAGGAATTAAACAATGTAGTGTATGTAAAGAAGTTCTTCCTTTAAGTGCGTTTACAAGAAATCTTAGACAAAATACTTGTGGATATAAAAGTCTTTGTAAAAAATGTATTAATAATAGAGCGTCTTTAAAAAGAAAACATTATTATATTAAACACGCGTATGGAAAATCGGAAGATTGGTATAATAATTTAGTTAAAGAGCAAAATGGTAAATGTGCAATTTGTAAAAAAGAGTCTAAATTAGTAATAGATCATTGTCATTTAACCAATAAAGTTAGAGAATTATTATGTAATAATTGTAACACCGGCTTAGGATATTGCAAAGAAGATGTTAACATATTAAAAAATATGATTGAATACATAAATAAACATAATGAACATTAAGCAAGAAATTGATAATGCATTTAAAGATTATATTTTTATTGAAAAGGGGCACCAATATATACACACACCTTCTAATAAAAATTTAAAATCAGTAACAACTTTCCTTTCTGGGCTTAAAGAGGCTTTCAATGTTGAATTTTGGTCAACTTTGAAAGCCTTTGAATTTTCAGGATATAGTATATTAAAAAAGAATGAAAAAGAAAATTACTTTATTATTGATGATGGAGAGATGATTATACCTGGAGAAACTAATGTTAATTCGTATTATTTATCATATACTCCTAAAAAAATAACGGAAATATGGAATATAACAAAACATATAGGATTAAATAGAGGAACTTATTTACATAAACTTTTAGAAGATTTAGAAGTTGGTAAAGAAGAACCCAATCAAGAAGATTTTTATGATACAATTACTAAGAATTTTATGGAATCAGAAAAAATATTTATAGAGATGTTTCCTTTATTACAAATTGATTTGGTAGAAGATAGTTTTTCAAAAATAAAAAATCTTGGTAAATTATTTTTAAAAGAAAATAAACATCTAAAAGCAATAGAAATTGAAAGGTTAGTGGGAGACGAAACAATAAATCTTGCAGGTACATTTGATAGATTATATTATAATAACAACTCCAATCAATTTGAAATATGGGATTTTAAAACAGATAAAAAAATTAAGTATTCTAATAAATATAGTAAATTATCAATTTTTAATTTGGATGATTGTGAGTATAATAAATATTCTTTACAAACAAGTTTATATAAATACATTATTGAAAAAAATACACCAGTGGTTCTTGGTGATTCTTACATTGTGCATTTTAGTCATGAAAATAATAAATACGAAACTATTAAAGCAGAAGATTATACTAAACTAATAAAAGAAAAATTTGAAGATGAGTACAATAGGCCAACATATCTCTAATATGAGAGGATTGTTAGTAAAATATTCTCGAACTCAAGAAAATTGGACAGACCAATTCTTGTATGAAATTCTTAATGGCGCAAGAACAGAATATTTAAAAAACATAGAAAAGAAGTTTAATCATACTTCTGAATGGGCTTTACAAACATTTACTATGGAATTAGAAGAAGTAGATCCACCTAACTGGGAATGTGTACCTACTTATTTAAAAAAGAAATGTAAAGTTAAAAAAAGCAAATATAAAATACCACAACCTATAAAAAGCAGAAATAAATCAATTATTCAATTTCAAACATTAGGTGGAGAAGCAATTGACTTATATACAGAAGACGAACAAACTATTTATAAAGATGATAAAATTAGGTCACGTTCTATTATGGCAAGTATTGTTAACGGATATTTATACATTTGGAACAACCCCGATTTAAAATTTATTAAGGTAACTGCTATTTGGCAAAATCCTGTTGATTGGGCTTCTATTCCAGATTGTACTGGAACATTAGATACTTGTTTTAATATTCTTACTTCAGAATATCCTTTAGATGAAGACGATAAAAATGCAGTTTATAAAATAGCATTTGAATTGTTTGGTATTCCAATTAAATTAAAACCAGATCAAACAAACGACAGTAATGAATTTAACAAAGGTTAAATCGATTACACTAATAGATATATTTTTTTCTTATCCTTTTAAGAAAAACATAGTTACTGAAAATAATGTTATTCCTGTTCCTTATATAAAAAAAGAAGATATAGTATATAACGATTATAGTTTAGATTATGCTACATGGAAAAAAATAGTAGATAGATATTTAGAATTAGTTGCCGAATCTATGAAAGAAGGTAACCAAATAAAATTACCTAATAGATTAGGTTATTTACAAGTTAAACGTTTTAAAGTAAAAAAGTTTTTCGATAGAATAGCAAGTTCAAAAAATAAAAAACAAACTTATAAAAAAAATAATGATATGGAAAATTATATGTTTTTTATTGATTGGATGAGAAACTACAAAGAAGCAATGTTTGATTTTAAATGGCATTGGCGATTTAAACCTAATAGGTCTTTTTTAAAATCGCTATATGACTTAGCAGAAAAAGATTATACCTTTATGAATAAATTTAAAATAGAAAAATGACAAATTATATTAAACTAAAAGATTGTTTAACTCTTATTCCAAGACATGCTTTTAGAGAAGCAAATATTTCTGATTTTTTAGCGTGGATGTTTGAAGGATTAAAAGAACTTCCTTCTATTACTTATACATATCCAAAAGTTCAAATTTTTGAATTTTCTAATTATAAACTAGAATTAGATCCTACTATTAAACAAATAAACATGGTTACTTATTTAGCAAACGAACCAGATACAGATTGTTGTAATGAATTTTCTGCTTGTATAGAAAATCCAACAGCAATAGAATCAGATACAACTACAAATAACATTTGTAATTATACAATAAATTATAAGTTGTTTTTAGATTCTACTTATTTTAAAAAGAATTATTTACCCCTTATTTATAAAGGTACTGGTGATGCTTTTATTTGCAGTAAATGTTTGAATCGATTTGCAAGTAACTGTGCTTATACATTTACTGTTGACCCCAATCGTGTATTACATACTACATTAGAATCAGGATTTTTATGTATTGATTATGATGCTGAATTAGATTGCGATAATTGTTTAATACCTGATTACCAAAAATTAAAAAGATATCTTACTAAATACGCAATGATGAGAATGTGGGAAGAAAGGATGCAAACAAAAGAAGAAACTGCTTTCAATTACTATAAACAGTATCAAGCAGAAGCGGAACTTGCTTTTAAATCAGCAAGAGCCGAAGTAATGGGTAGAGTATTAGATGTAAATACTATGGTTGAAGTATTAAGACATACTTATCGTAGATTAATTCAATATCCTGAACATTATGTCTATGCTAGATAAACAAACACCAAGCACATTAATACAAGGTATTAATAAAGATCTTACATTTCAAAATCCAAATCAAGTAACTTTTGCATTAAACACTATAAGAAATAGTCACGATGGTGGTAAATATGAATACCAATCAGAACCTGGAAATGAATTAGTAGAATCATTACCAACTGGATATCAATTAATGGGAAGCATTTACGGTATTAATAACGAAGTTTATTTAATTGCTGTAAGTCCACCAGTAGGAACATTAATAGGTATATTTAAAGAAGGTAAATTTACAAAAATAGTTGACCTTGTTGATTTAGGTAATAGTATAGATCATCCAATTACTGGAGAATTTAGAATACGAAATGGTTGTGAAAGAGTAATTTATTGGTGCGATGGTTACAGTACAGATAAGTGGTTTAATTTTGATAATGTAGAATTGTTTAAAGATGGATCAAATTGGGATGCAAATAAATTTAATTTTAATCCATCTACAACTATTCCAAAAATTGACTTATATTCAGTCAATGATTATGGTGGTCAATTAGCACTAGGTTCTTATTATTTTCAAATAGAGGCGTTAGATAAAAATCAAAACGTTTTATATAAAACAGATATAACACCCCAAACAGTTATTTATGATGAAAGTCAAAATGATAACTTTTTTAATATTGATGGTGGTTTAAATTATCCACAATATGATACCGCAGTTGGTGGTTTACCTATTACAAATAAGTCTATTACTTTACGTTTTTACAATATAGATCCTTTATTTGCTTATTTTAGAGTAAATGTAGCAAGACAACTTGCGGGTACACAAGTAATAGACGCACATAGTGTTGGTAGACTTATTCCTTTAAATGGAAAAGAATTCAATTGGACATATGTTGGTTATAATGTTAATGATGGTGATTATCCAATTGATTACACTTCTGTTTTTAGTAATAATGAACTTTATCAATCTGCTTATGTAATGGAACAAGTACAGAACAGATTGGTAAGAGCAAACTTAAAAAAATCAGTACGAGATTATTCTGGTTATCAAGAGAAAGCAAGTTTAATTACTGCTAAATGGGTTTCTGAAGTTTGTGATTTAGAAAATGCTAAAGATAATACTACAGTAGCAGCATTAGCAAAGTCAGGTTCTCCTAAAAACCCAAGAACATATTGGGAGATGCGTAATTCTCAAGGGGATGAAATTTATACTTATTCTATTCAATATCTTCATACTAATGCTGAATGGAGTCCATGTTTTCCCTTAATTGGGAGAAACGCAATATCTACAGATTTAGAAGAATTAACTGTAGTAAGTAATGCATCAGTGCTTGGTGCTACTGATGTTTGGGAATCTGAAGTACAACATATATCTGAATCCGAATTTACTTTTTGGAATGGTGATTTTATAGGATCTACTATACCAAGATGGAAAGTATTTAACACAGCAACAGATGAAGGAACAACTGGTGAATTTGGCTTCTATGAATGTGATAGTACATATCCTGAATTAGTTGATTGTGATGGTAATTCTTTATGGGGTGTAGATGCTAATGGATTTGATATAACATCTGATACTAAAATTAGATTGTTTAGATTTCCTGATAGAAAAATAAAAGAACACTTTTTAAAGGCAGATGTGGATGGTAAATATACTACGCTTGGTTATGTATTTGGTGTTCAATTTGATAACATTGAATATCCCAGTTCAGATATTATAGGACATAGATTTTGTTATGCAAAAAGAGATGAATTTAATAAAACAGTTTTAGATTCTGGTTGGGTTGCAAAACCTCAAATAACAGGAGATGATGTTACATTAAATTGGTTTTTCAATAGTTATGACGAAGATACTGTTTATGCAAGATATAATTCAACTCAAGTATTATATAATAATGCAATTTTTAATGCTGATTATTTAAAAATAAATCAAGCATATAGATTTAATTCAGAAGAAATTGCAGAATCTGATTTTTCTGAATATGATGTTGTCAATAATTCAGTAAATACAACAATTAAAGTTTATAACTATCATTTAGATTATTATAGTATATCAACAGTTGACAGAGAAAATAGAAAAATAGAAAATAGTATTTTTAATGAAACTAATTCTTACACCAATAATTCAGAATTTCCTGTTATTATAGACGGCTCTTCAGTTACTTTAAATTCATTTACATCAGATTCTGTCTTGGAATTAAATTATAAATTAGATGATTTAATACCAATCTTTGGTGATTATAGTTTTGGTGTTCAAGAATCTGTTCCAGAATGTGTGTATAAAATAAATTGTTTTTATGGCTATAAAAAGAAAAATAATAAACCTTTTGAAAATATATTAGATATATCTTATTCTTATTTAAATCACAACTACACAGACAGTGTAAATACTGCCGATAATATATTTTTTGGTGGAGACACTCTTTTAGTTTCTTCTTCTCCTTTTAGAGCAGCATTTCCTTCAGTTGATGGTGGTTTTGGTTGTGAAGGAGTTTCTTATTATCAGTTTTGGGAAGAACAACAAATTAATACATCTTTGCGTCATGCTGGTTTAGAAAATCAATATTTATATTATAGAGTAAATCATGATGATAAATATATTCTTAGTAAAATATCAATATTAAATGAAGATGAACGATACGTAATACAACCTTCTGATAATTGGTTAGATGAATATTATAAATATAACATGGATTTTAATGTTCAATCTAATCAACAATATAAAACAACATTACCTTTTAATTATAATTATTGTTCTTCTTGTTCTGGTATATATACCAATCGAATCATATTCAGTCCAAAATCATTTGACGAAGAGTTATTTGATTTGTACAGAATAAATTTAACAAATGATTATATTGATATACCTGGACATAGAGGACCAATTAGAGGTTTAAAATATAAAAATGGACAACTACTTGTACATTGTGAAGATGGTACATTTATTTTACGTCCTAATCCACAAGCATTAGTTACTGATGTTTCTTCTATTTATTTAAGTACGGGTGATTTTCTTTCAATTCCACCTGTTGAGTTAATACAAACAGATGTGGGCTTTGCAGGTTGTCAATCAAAACAACAACAATGCGATACACCATTTGGTTGGTGTTGGATAGATCAGCGAAGAGGAGAAATATTTAAATTCAATAACGATTTAGAAAATATTAGTAAGATTGGTTTGGAGCAATGGTTTAAAGAAAATCTTCCTTCAGAAACTAAAAATGCAGTATATCAAACATACGAATTAGATTATCCAAATAAATCTACTACTGGAGAATTTGGTTATGGTATTATAATGTATTATGACCCAAGATTTAAAAGATTGTTAGTATCTAAAAAAGATTTTCTTCCCATTAATTTACAAACAACTTCTTCAACTGATGGATTATATTATGATACAAATGCTAATACTTGGGAATATATAAGCAATAGTGGTACTGTTAATTCACCAGTTGATTATGGTTATGTACTTTATTTTGAAAATAAAAGTTGGACATTATCATTTGGGTTTGAAGAAAACCAATGGTGGTCATGGCATAGTTATAGACCAATAACTGCATTTTCAGATGAAATGAATTATTACACTACATCTGTTGAAGATTATAATGCCAATAGAATCTGGAGACATAAAAACAAAGAAAATTATCAAAAGTATTATAATACAAAATATGATATGATAGTTGAATGGATGATATTTGATCTGGAAACTGATAATTATTATGGTCTTAATTATACAGGTTATTCTTTACAATGGGATAGTACAAATAAACAATGGAAAACAGTCGATGCTACTTTTAACAAAGGGGTGTTTTACAATTTTGATCAATCAAGTGGTTTAGTTAACTTGACGTTACAAAACCAACATACTAATCCATATCAAAATGTTACTTTACCAAAAACTACAAAGTATGTTATTAAGACAGATCAAAATTATAAAATATCGGGCATATATGATATAGCAACTGCAAGTCCAGTTATGACTTCAGATTGGAATTTGTTAAGTATTTATAATAGTTATATAGATGTTGTTCCAAATACTAATAATTTAAATTCTACAACATCAAATTATTATACAGGAAATATTTGGGATAAATTTGTTTTTAACAGGCTTTACTACAAGCCTACCCAAGATTACAAGAAAGTGCTGATTTTATCAGCAACAAAAGAACACAAGTCAATAAGATGAAAACAAAAAGTAATACAAATCTTTTAAGAAAAGGATTATCAAAAAATGAAACAAACTTGGTTGCTGCTTTAGAATCTATTTTACCTAAGAAAAGTACAGGTGGTGATTTACTTTCTTTTGGCGCTAGTTTTATTCCTGGAGTTGGTCAATTTTTAAGTCCCGCTATAAATATGTTGGATAATGAATTAACAAAACCAAAAGAAATAAATCCTTTGGTACCAATGAAAATGAATAATAATCCATTTGGTAATATAATGAAAAATGGGGGTACTATTATGAATAATGGATTTAAACAGTATAATACTGGTACTCATGAATCTGGTGGTGATCTTAAAGTAGATGTAAATGGAAATGCTTCTTCTCAACCAGTTGCTGCTGTACAAGGAAAAGAAAACATGTTTAAGGTTGGGTTAAATCCTTTTGTAATGTCAGATACACTTGTTAATCCAGAAACAGGAAAAACATTTAATAAAGATGCTGCAAAACTAAATAAATCCTTACCTAATGCTTCTTTTAATCCTGAAGATAAATCAACATTAAAATTTGGAATGGAAAGACTTTCTAAATTAAATGATATTATGAAAGGTGCAAAAGAAAAATATGAAATGATGTGTGGTGGTAGTATAAAAAAATATGCAGAGGGTGGTCCTTTTATACCAAGACGAGTTGATATAAATGGGAGAGAATATAACTATATTACAGATGCTCCAAAATATGATCCATTAAGCGAACCATTAGCACCTCTTCCACAATCTGCTCCTAGTATAAATTCAACACCAAATCCTGAATTTAGTAGTTTTAAAACTGACGAAAACATTTATACGTCTTCATATGATGATTTAAATTCATTCAGTGATAAAACAAATACTGCTGTTAAATTAAATGATGATTCATTATCTTATAGTCCTGAAACAAAACCTGATGCAACATCGTCATCTAGATCTATTGAACCATTTAATGCTGTAGCAATAGGATTAAAAGGTTTAGGTCTCGCTAAAAGTTTTGCCGACTCTTTTGAAAGACCAGAAGTTGAACAAACTATACTTCCCGATTATTCAAAGTCTGATAGATATATGCAAGAAGCAAATGTTGATTATACTCAAGCAAAACAAAATGCAATAGGTGCAAGTAACATAGGCGCTAATGTTAATAGAAGTGCTTCTAGTAATTTTGCTCAATACCAAAACAGAGAAATGGCAAGAGTTGCTAATTTATCTGATGCATTGGGTAATATTGATATGCAAGAAAATAATGCTAGAAGTAATTTAAATGTTAACAGAGCAAGATATGAAGAAGGTAAAGCAGTAGACAAAGCAAATCGTGAAATTCAAAATAGAATTAATAATCAACAAAATAAAGCAAATGCTGATTATGCTGATGAAAAATTGTTTACTGAAATAAGTCAAATTGGTTCTGAATTTAACAAGTATCAGAATTTTAAAAATCAAATAGCAAATAACAGAGAATTGCAAAACTATTATGTAAATGAGGCTTTAGCAATGATTAATTCTAAAAATGCTAATTTTCAATTAGATCCTACTTTTGTAGAAAAACTTAAAAGTGGTAACTACACAATAGATGATGTAGTTAAAATTGTAAATATGACAGGTATAAAAACACAATGATAAATAGATTTAATAAATTCACACCAAGAGACTACAACATGGATTGGGTAGTACCTAAAGAGGTAATGCCAAATATAGAAGCATGGAGTAGTCTTTTGGGTGAGCAGCAAAACAAATACGATACTAGTAAAATGTTATTAACTGAAAAAATGCCAAAATATTTGCAAACAGAAGAAGATAGAGCAATATTACAACAATACAAAGAAGAGGCTAGTCAAACATTAGACAATATAACAAAACAGTATCAAGAAAAAGGTTTAAGTGCAGGTAATCAAGCATTAAAAGAAGCAGCAAGGATGTTAAGTAGAGAATGGCAACCTGGAGGAAAAGCAAATCTATTAGAAGATAGATATTCTGCTTACCAAACAGCATTAAAAGAAATTGAAACATCTTATAAAGATGATCCAAGAGGTATTAACAAACA
>Ga0075163_10003811_pt1 | contig 20252 bp, 7 predicted proteins | sample JI1023141ADNA_FD_71478 | JGI IMG/M metagenome (GOLD analysis project Ga0075163, IMG submission 71478) | Wastewater effluent complex algal communities from Wisconsin, to seasonally profile nutrient transformation and Carbon sequestration -... | ecosystem: Engineered > WWTP > Effluent > Algae... | reverse complement strand
AGCTAAAGGAGTTCCAAACACTGCACCAAACCCAGCGCTCATTCCTGCCATTAAAGTTAACCTTGTATCTTCTGCTCTCAAATACAATCGATGTGCTAACCAGCCAGCTAGTGATCCTCCCATTTGAACAGCAGTTCCTTCACGTCCAGCAGAGCCACCAAAAAGATGTGTTAACACTGTTGAAAACAAAATCATAGGTGCCATTAACAAAGGAATAAGACCAACAGGTTGATGAATAGTCTCTAGTATTAAATTATTGCCTTTTTCAACAGTTTTACCCCATTGATAATAAATATAACCAATAACAAACCCACAAACCGGTAATAGCCATAGCATCCAAGGATGTGCAATACGAAAATTAGTAGCACTTGAAAGCAAAGTAAGAAATAGTGCAGATGCACTACCAGCTAAAATCCCTACAATAGACGAGAGTATTGCCCATTTAATGGTGCTAGAAACCAACACAATATGTTCCCAAATATCCCAGCGTATAAATCCTTGTAGGGTTTTGGAAATAGATATTAGTGGAGGTGTTAAAATTTGTTGGATTTTGGAGAATGGATCAATATTTGTGTTTGTAGGTTTAGAAGAATTCATCTTAACTGTGTCCTCGTATCTAGATTTTATAACCTAGAAGCGAAGAATAGTTCCACATCACCTCTAAGGTTTGATGTAGAAGCTATCAGCCGAAGCGGTTCGGGAAATAAGGTTACTTCCCAGGCGAGCCTCATCACCTATAAATTTTGTTAGCTAAAAACCAAACTTTACGGTGCATTTTGTATTTTGTCAATGAAAGAAATTTATTTGGTTATCAACTAACTAATGGCTAGTACTCCTAAAAGACTTTAAGCTTAAAACTCTTGTTATTACTTCTACTTTCAATTGTCTCTTTGGCTAGCAAATTGAGGTATAATAGCTTTTTCAGATTCTACCCAATTTCTTAAAAACTTGGTAATATATAGTTTTTATTAAAACCGTACTTTCAGACCAAATCATATTCAATTACTGAAAATACTCTAGTCTTAATTCTTTATAGATTAATAAATAACATAAAACTATTATTGCAAATCAATTAGTAATCATTAAATAGACATACAGCTTAATCTGTTTTATAAACTAGTTTCAGTTATATAGCTTTTTCTTTAGCTTATTTAATATCAAAAAGAGTTTAGAAAATATGAAAATACTTGCTCTTGACCCCTCAATAAGTTTACTAAAATTACTCTCTGATAATTTAGGTCAATATAATTATGACTTTCGAGGGGCTGTTGATGTTGAGGTAGGCCATAAAGTCTTACAGATGGGATATCAGCCTGAGATTATTATGGTTAATATTTGTTTTTGTGATCACCCAACAATCTTGCAATTAAAAGACTTCTTTAGTCTCTTAAATTATCCTTATAGGGCAATAGTTGCAATTATTAATGTTGATAACGAAGCTAATCGTAATTATGCTACTAGTATGGGGTTTCATGCTGTTATTGCAAAGCCTTTGAACCTAAAACAAGTTCTTACAGAAATAGAATCAAATGCTGGAATTAGTGCTGAACAATTTACATTTCTACCTCTTGATAAATATCATCGTAAGGAAGTTCGTTTGCCTATTGCGGTTGAGGTTGTACTAAAAATAACAGAAGAAAATAGTGAACAATATTTCCTTGAGCAAACTGTTACAGAAGATATAAGCCTTAATGGAGTAGCTGTTCTTACACTATTTGAGCTAAAAATAGGTACAGTAATTAATATTGCTCCTGCTAAAGAGACAGAGTTTTCTATTGGCATAGTACGACGAACTGTTGTTGGAAATGATTATATCCGTCGTTTAAACTTAGAAGTAATAGGAAAACGATGGCAAGAATTTTACCGTGAGGTAACTACTCAAATACATGTTGATGAGGAATTATCTAACAAAGAAGTAGATAATCAAAATGTTTCTATAAAAGAAATCGCTAATGAAGAAATAACCTCTGTTGAAGAAATTCCTGTTGAAGAAATTCCTGTTGAAGAGATTCCTATTGAAGAGATTCCTATTGAAGAGATTCCTATTGAAGAAATTTCTATTGAAGAAATTAATGAAGAAATTAATGAAGAAATTAATGAAGAAATTAATGAAGAAATAACCTCTATAGAAGAGATCCCTAGCGAAGAGACCCCTAGTGAAGAAATTCCTATAGAAGGAATAGAGTTATTAGAAGGAAATAGCCAAGAAATAATTAACAATCGTTATAAAATTGAGCGAGAACTTGGAAAAGGAGGGCTTGGTATTGTTTATCAAGCTATTGATCTTACAAATGGGAAAAAGGTCGCTCTAAAATTCTTAACTGATGATCAGAACGTAGAAGACCCAATAACTAACCAAAAGTTTTTTGAGCGAGAGATTAAAATATTATCGCAAATTCAACACCCAAATATTGTTTCTATTTTTGACTCTGGTTTTAGCCTAAATAGACCATTTTTTGTAATGGACTATATTAAAGGTGAATCTCTTGAGGAGTTACTAAATAAAGAAAAGATTTGGTCAGTTCCTAGAGTATTAAATTTACTTCAACAACTTTGCCCTGCTTTATATGCAATGCACTCAAAAAACATAATCCATCGGGATCTAAAACCAGGTAATATTATGATTCAAAAAATAGATAATACAGAAAAGGCTGTATTGCTTGATTTGGGAATTGCAAAAATGGTGAGTGGAAGCAAAGAAAATTCCTTAATGAAAGATATTACTAAAACAGGAATGATTGTTGGCACAGTAGGCTATACTTCACCTGAACAATGTTTGGATGCTGAACTTGATGATGGAGTTGATATTTATTCTCTTGGTATTATAGTGTATCAATTATTAACAGGAGAAATGCCATTTACAGGTAATACACTTGCAGAGTTAATACTTGCTCATGTTCAAGGGAAACCAATAGAATTACGTCAGGTTAATCCTAATATTAGTAATGCTATTGAATCAGTAGTACTTTGGGCAATAGCAAAACATCGTAGTCAAAGACCAAAAACAATAATGGAATTTTTAAAACATTTTGAATCAGCAGCCGAACAACCTCCTCCTTTACCTATTAAAAGCACAAGCCAAATTATAGAAGACGACAACCCAAGTGTCTTCTTTCTGTCTCAAGATTAAGTTGCTTTAGGATAGTGATAGAATTGGATAGAGTTGATATGATTTTTGGCAGCTATATATAGTTACTATTCAAATACACCTAACTGATAGAATAACCAAACTGTTAATTAATCAACAGCAAATAAGAAAGGAAAAAAAATAGATATATGTCAGATATGATAAAAACCTTATCAAAATTAGTAGCAGAACTATCTCCAGAAATGAAAAGTAAAATATATGAGCTACTAAAACCAGAGCCAGAGCCAATAGCAATTATTGGTGTTGGGTGCAGATTACCAGGAAAAATAAATTGGGCTGAAGATTATTGGCAGATCCTAAAAGAAGGTGTAGACACTATTACAGAAGTTCCAAAAGATAGGTGGGAAATAGATGAATATTATGATCCAGATCCAAATGCAGTTAATAAATTAAATACAAGATGGGGCGGATTTATTGAACAAGTAAGTAAGTTTGACTATGAATTTTTTAATCTTTCCCCAAGAGAAGCAGCTTATATTGATCCACAAGAAAGACTTTTATTAGAAGTAGCATGGGAAGCTATAGAAGATGCTGGTCAAATAGTTAGTGATCTTAGTGCAAATAAAACAGGTATATTTATAGGTATATATAATAATGACTACCTTTTACTACAAGCAAATGGAATAAAAATAGATAATTATACTGGGCTAAGCGCCTATCATGGGTTGGCAGCAAATAGAATTTCCTATATATGGGACTTACATGGGCCAAGTATTGCGATAGATACAGCTTGCTCATCATCATTAGTAGCTATACATTTGGCATGTAATAGCTTAAGAAATAAGGAAACAGATGTAGCTTTAGCAGGAGGAGTAAGTTTAATAATTTCTCCAATATCATCAATCATAGTAGCAAAATCCCTAGGTCAAGCTAGTGATGGAAGATGTAAGACATTTGATGCAAGTGCAGATGGATTTGTAAGAGGTGAGGGTTGTGGAGTAATTGTTCTAAAACGCCTTTCTGATGCTTTAGCAAATAAAGATAACATAATAGCTTTAATTCGAGGCTCAGCAGTTAATCAAGATGGTCGTAGCGCTAGTTTTACTTCACCAAATCCACTAGCACAAGAATCTGTCTTAAAAGCGGCTTTAGCAAATGCAAAAATTTCACCTCAAGAAGTAAGTTATATTGAAGCACATGGAACAGGAACAGCTTTAGGTGATCCTATAGAACTAGAAGCCTTATCCCGTATTTATGGAAAGAAAACAAATAGTACTCAACCAGACTGTACTATAGGCTCAGTAAAAACAAACTTAGGCCATTTAGAAGCAGCAGCAGGTGTTGCAGGTTTAATAAAAGTAATCTTGTGCCTTAAGAACAAAGCTATAGTCCCTCATATAAATTTTAGACAACTTAATCCCAATATTCATTTAGAAGATACTAGATTTAATATTGCAACAGAATATAAACCTTGGGATACAAATGAAAAAACAAGATATGCTGCAGTAAGTTCTTTTGGGGTTGGTGGAACTAATGCACATATCATATTGCAAGAAGCCCCTGAAAGAAAACATCTTGCTAAAGAAACACCTCCTTACCATCTACTTTGTTTATCTGCTGCTAGTAAAGAGGCTTTAAGAGATAAAGCTTCTGACTTTATAAAATATCTTGGTAAGACAGAAGAAGATTTAAGTGATATTTGCTACACCGCTAATGCAAGACGAACACATCATGAACATCGTTTGGCTACAGTAGGAAAAACTAAAGAGCAATTAGAGGAAAAGCTAACAAACTACTTAAATGGTGACCAATCTGAGGTTAGTGTTAATAGAGCAGCAACAGCCATAAAGCTAGCTTTTTCTTTTCCTGGACAAGGCTCTCAACAATTAGGAATGGGAATTAACCTATTTGAAAAAGAACCTGTTTTTCGTGAGACTATGCAAAAATGTGATGAGATCTTACGTAAGAATTATAATTTTGAATTACTAAAAGAATTTCTAGCTAAAGAAAATTATAGGTTTAGCCAAACAGAAATAGCACAACCTGTGCTTTGTGCCTTTCAAATCTCTTTAGCAGCATTATGGAATTCTTGGGGAGTTACACCTAATGCAGTAGTAGGCCATAGTTTAGGAGAAATAGCCGCTGCTTATGTTGCAGGAGTTTTTAGTCTAGAAGACACTTTAAGCATTGCATATCATCGTGGTCGAGTAATGCAAAAAGTAACTGGCTATGGCAAGATGGTCGCAATTTTTGCACCACCTACAGTAGTAAAAGAAATGATTGAAGGTTATGAAGAACATGTTTCAATAGCAGCCTATAACAGCCCTAAACAAGTAGTAGTATCAGGACAAGAAACTTTCTTAGAAGAAATCTTAGTTAAAGTTAAAGAAAAAGGTTATTTATATCAATTCTTAAAGGTAAATTATGCTTTCCATAGCCCTCAAATGGATCCTTTAAAAGTCGAGCTAGTAGAAACACTAAAACATCTTAATCCACAAAAAGCTAATATCCTTATTTTCTCTACAGTTACAGGCCAAATAAGTGACGGTCGTAACTTGACTGCAGATTATTGGGGTAGACATATAAGAGATACTGTAAGATTTTCTGAAGTAGTAGTAGGAATGATAGCAGATAACTACCATAGCTTTTTAGAAATTAGCCCACATCCCCCACTGTCAGGGGCGATAAATGACTGTTTTCCTGATAACTTAAAAGGAAATGTAATAGCTTCTCTTTACCGTAATCAGGAAGATCAAGTAACACTACTAACAGCATTAGGTAAATTACATTGTATAGGGGTTCCTATAAATTGGAAAAAACTCTATTTATATGGTGGGAAACTAGTCACTTTACCAATATACCCTTGGCAACAAGAACACTTATGGATTAATACCCAAAATAGAACTAGAGAACAAATCTCAGGTAGCGAAAATCTGCTAGGCAAATGTTTTATGCCTGCATCAAAAGAAAACAATCATTTCTTTTGGGAATTTGAGCTAAGCGTGTCTAATTTCCCCTACTTAGCTGATCATATAGTAAGAGATAAAGTAGTTATACCTGGAGCTTGTTGGGTAAGTTTTGTATCAATTGCAATTAAAGAACTTTTTGGTAATGTTCCTTATCAATTAGAAGAGATTAAGTTTCAACAGATGTTATTTTTACCTGATGAACAAGGTAAAAAAATACAGATAATAATAAACAAAGATGAGCAACAAAAAGCCAGTTTTCAAATTTTTAGTCTAAAAAGTAGTAATAATTGGCAATTACATGCAGAAGGAAAAATCAACCTTAAACCAATAAATACACAAACTAGTCGAGAGATATTTAATTTTGTAGATGAGAAAACTAAGTTCCAAGACCAAATGAAAAGAGATAGTTTTTATGAGCAAATGAGTCAAAATGGAATTAATTTAGGAGATAGTTTTCAAGCAGTCTCTCAAGTTTATTACCAAGTAGGTGAAGCCTTAGCAGATTTATCATTATCTAAAAAAGTTTTTCTTGAAGCTAATAACTACAACATACATCCAACAATGCTTGATGCCTGTTTTCAAATACTAACAGCAACTTTATCTAAAGTAGAGGAAGAGTTTGAAGAAACCCCAACATATGTTCCTATAGCTATAGGAACATATAAGTTTTATAGAAAAGTAGAATCTAAGGCTTGGTGTCAAATAAAGCTTAAAGGCATTGATGCAACAAATGATAGCTTACAAGCAGACATATTCCTTTATGATGAACAAGGTAGTAAACTCTTAGAAATCCTAGACTTACAAGTCCAAGCAATAGATAGACAAACTTTAGTTGCTGATGGTGATTGGTACTATGAAATAGCTTGGAGACAACTTACACAAGACATTACTTCTATTGCAGAAGAAAATAAAAGCTGGTTAGTTTTTACTCAAGATAATGAATTATGCAAAGAAATAATTAAGCAATTACCTGGTCAAGTTATAGAAGTTTATCCTTCTACAAATTATCAAGTAGAAGGACAGACCTATCAAATTAATATAGAACAGATAGAAGATTTTCAAAGGCTATGCCAAGCTACAAAAATATTTAAGCCTAAACATATTCTTTATTTGTGGGGTATTTCTCAACAAGATTTAGCAATAAATTCTCAAACATTACAATCAGCATATAATTTAGGCTGTATTGCTTTACTAAATATAACCCAAGCATTACTTAAGGCTGATTTTGATAGCCTCCCTAGATTATCTGTAGTAACTAATGGAGCACAAGCTTTTGGAAATGAAAGCTTAGCACTCAAACAAACGCCTATTTTAGGGCTAACACGTTGTATTAACTTAGAACATTCAGAACTAAATTGCCAAACTATTGACTTAAGTTCTCAAGCAAATAGCCAAGAAATAGCATTATTAGTAAAAATGCTTTCTGCTGATAGTAAAGAAACTCTAAGCTTAGTTAGAGGTAATCAACCTTATGTAGCTCGCCTTGCACCAGTCAAATTTACTAGTAATATTAGCGGAACTGTCTTTTCTCCTAATTATACTTACTTAATTGTTGGTTTAGGAGGAATAGGAATAGAACTAGCAAACTGGTTAGCTGAAAATGGAGTAAAACACTTAGCTTTAATTACTCGTAGTCAGTTAACAGAAACGACTAAACAAGTTATTGATAGATTAAAAGGCTTATCAGTATCAGTAAAAGCAGCAGAAGTAGATGTAGCAGAATATGAGCAATTAAAAGATTTCTTTTTAGAAATAGAAAAAGAAATGCCCCCATTAAAAGGAATTTTTCAAACTGCAGGTGTTTTAGGTGATGGTGTGATACTACAACAAACAGCAGAGAAATTTAACCTAGTAATGAAGCCTAAAATAATAGGTAGTTGGAACTTACATTTATTAAGCTTACATCTAGAATTAGACTTTTTTGTTTTGTTCTCTTCAGCCGCATCACTTTTAGGATCAAGTGGACAATCTAACTATGCAGCAAGCAATGCCTTTCTTGATGGTCTAGCCCATTATAGACGTAATACAGGAAAAACAGGACTAAGTATTAATTGGGCACCTTGGGCAAAAGTAGGAATGGCTGCAAGAACTCAAAATACTAATAAAAATGGTCTAATAGGAGTAAAAAACATTGCTCCTCAACAAGCTTTAGCAGCACTAAAACACATAATTGAGCAAGATGTTAAGCAAATAGGAGTATTTTCTATTAACTTTAGACAATGGCAAAGGTTTTACCCTAAGTGGGCTAAACTTGCTATATTTGATGAGTTAATTCAGAAAACAACTAACAAGGTAATAGAAAATGACTTAAGAGAGACTTTATTAGCTATAGAATCAGGGCTTGTTAGACGACAAACCTTAGAAGATTATATTAGCAAGCAAGTAGCTCAAGTTTTGCGTCTATCAGAAACACGCTTAGATGTTAATAGAGCTTTTCAAGAATTAGGAGTTGATTCTTTAATGGCACTAGAGATTAGAAGCCGTTTAGAGGATAATTTAGCTATTGTTTTACCTGCTACTTTAATTTGGCTATGCCCTACTATTAGCTCACTGGTTCCTTATGTTGCACAAAAAATGGAAATTGAAATAAACACAGATATTGTAGTAGAAAAAGCAGAAGAACCAGTAACTAGCCTTAAAGAAGTACAACAAATGTCAGAAACCGAAGCAGAGGCTTCACTATTAGAAGAGCTTGATAAATTAGGGTTATAACCTAATCAGGCAATGGAGCATTAGGAAGATGGTTTTCAATTATATTAACAGCTTTAGCTAAACCATCTTCCATAGCAATACGTCTACCAAGCTCTTTAGCATTTTCCCTAATTTCTGTTGAAAGAATGTGCTTTAACCCCAAAACAAGGTTGTCTATATTTAATTTTGAAAATGCAATTGTATCTCCAACTTTTAAAGCACGACAACGATTCCCCCAAAAAGGCTGATCAGCAAATACTGCACAAATAAAGGTAGGCAATCCTGCTCTTAAACTAGCATAAGTTGTTCCTGAGCCACCATGATGGACTGCTCCAATACAACGTGCAAAAAGCTTTTCATGGTCAGCATGTGCAATAGCAAAAAGCGTTTCATCTCCTCCTACTGGTACAGCACTCCAACCTGCACCAATAACAGCCCTAGCCCCTACTTTTTTTAAGGCTTTACGTGTCATATCAAGCATAGAATTAACATCTAAAACAGGCATACTTCCAAAACCTAAAAATATTGGAGCAGAACCATTTTCAAGCCATTGAGTAAGGTTTGAACTAATACCAGATTCACCAAGCTTTTGGCGTAAAGATTCAGGCATCCAAAAAGCTCCAGTAACAAAATTATTATCAGAGTAATCTTTTGGACGAGGAAATATATTCTCACTATAAGCAAGAATACAAGGAATATTCTTTTGTTGTACTTGATTAGTAAAAGATATTTTAGAAGGAGCTATCCCTAATTCTTTTCTCATTTCATTAGTCTCTTGTTTAGAGAACTTCCATAACATACTTAACATCATTTTATGTGTAAAACGATTTAATATGCTTAGATTTCGTGTGGTAATAAAAGGAGAAGCAAAACCAGAAGAAGGTACTAGTGGAAAAAAATATACTGGTAAAACAGGTATTTTTCTTGCAACACCTATAGCGGCAGCACGGTCTTCCATAAGAGCATGAGTAATAATTGCATCTGAATCTTTAGTAGCTTCAATAATAACCTGACGCATGTCATGCATATATGCTTTTTCTTCATGACTTAACCAATTAAAGAAAGCTGCAATATTACCTTTTGCCAACATTTTTTGTGCAGCCTCAGCAGCAAAAAGAGCTTGAACATCTACTGGTAAAGGTGAAAAAGCTATATTTGTTGGAGCAACCCATTTTTCAACGTTTTTAGGGCCTACAAGCCTAACATCATGACCACGTTCTTTTAGTGCCCAAGCCAAACATAGAAAAGGCTGTACATCTCCCCTAGTACCATATGAAATTATAGTTAATCTCACAATTATTAAATTCCTTTGCTAAGTGCTTATTGAACTCGTTTTCTTTGAAAAATATATGCAGAAATACCAATTAAAACAACACCAATTATTAATAAAGCAAGTGCATCTTTCCAAATACTTTCAAAGCCTGCTCCACGTAGTAAAATTCCTCTAGTTATACGGATAAAATGTGTTGTAGGTAAAATCTCAGCCGCCCATTGAAAACCAATTGGCATACTATCAATTTCAAAAAAATAACCTGATAAATATATAGAGGGGAAAGTTTGACCAACAACAAGTTGTACAGCTTCAGAAATAGAATTAACAATTATAGAGATCATTAAACCCATACCTAATAAGGCAATTAAAAAAGGTATAGTTAAAAGCACTAGCAACCCATAGCTTCCTTTAATAGGAAGATCAAAAACATAATGAGCAACCAAAAACATTTCAGACTCCATTAACAAACCAACAATAGCATAAGGGATAACCTTACCTACCATCATTCCTAAAGGCTGAATAGGAGTCATAAAAAGTTGTTCCATAGTGCCACGCTCTCTCTCTCGAACCATTGCAGTAGCAACTAGAAAGGTAATAATTAATTCCATTTCAAAAGGAACAACTCCTGGGATATTGAAAAAAGGAGTTAATGTATCAGGGTTAAATAAAACAGACGGTCGTGCTTGTATTGAAGGGAAAAGCTTAAGTTTTTTTAATGATTCTTCAAGAGTAAGACCAACAGAAACATTTAATACCTCTGAAGTAACAGCAGCATTAGAACCATCTACTAAGACTAAAACATTAGCTGGCTCATTTGCTAATACTCGCCTAGCATAATCTACTGGAATTTTTATCCCAACACGAGCTTTACCTGTTATTAGGGTATTATATAGCTCTTTATCAGAATTAACGCTAGTAACAATCTTAAAACTATCAGTATTAATAAAGCGTTGAATAAGCTCGCGGCTTTCTTGGGTATTAGACAAATCATAAACTACGGTTTTAACTTGTCGAATTTTAGCATTAACCCCAAAACCAATAATTAAAAGGTGGCCTATAGTAATGCCAACAACAAAATAAAACGTCCAAGAGTCTCTGATAATATGGATAACTTCTTTTTTAAAAACAGGCCAAACTCCAAAGAAAGGATTCCTCTGTTTATAAGCTCGCTTAGCAAATCTCACGTCTATTCCCTTTCCCAAAAGAAAATAAGTATTCTTTTGGACAAACAAGGTTTTATTTTAATTAAACTATAGAGGTTTAGTGTTATTAGGTTTTTTGTCTGGTGAAAGACTCTTCTTATCTGGTGAAATACTCTTTCTATCTGGTGAAAGACTCTTTCTATCTGGTGAAATGCTTGTCTGAACTATAAGATCTTGTTCAGAATCTAATTCTCTTAATGTACCAGTAATCCCTTTATCATCTACATTTAAAATGCTTTGTTTTTTACGTATTTCCTTATCAATTTCAGAAGTTAAAGCAACAAAAGCATCCTCTAAAGAAGGAGTAATTTCTCTAATAGTAGCCTTACTAAAACCCTCTTCTGCTAAATCAGAAGTAAATCTTTCATACTTTTTGTTTTTATTAATCAAAACATGAACAGACTGTCCAAAAATAGTAGCATCTCTGACATAAGATAAATTTTTAATAAAAGCTAGTGCAGAAGAAATCATAGTAGAAGTGGAAAAAGATACTTCTAAACGAGTAGTATCTGGAGGAGAGACAAGAGGAAGAGCCTTAATTTCTTCTGGAGTACCATAAGCAATTAACTTTGAATAATAGATATAACCTACTCTACCACAACGCTCTGCTTCATCCATATAATGTGTAGTAACAAAAAAAGTTACACCTTGGCCAGAAAATCTAAAAAGTAAATCCCAAAGTTCACGTCTAGCAACAGGATCAATACCTGCTGTAGGTTCGTCTAAAAAAACTACTGCTGGCTCATGAATTAAGGCACAAATCAAAGATAGGCGTTGTTTCCAACCACCTGATAATTTACCTGATTGGCGATGTAAATAATTTTCTATCCCTACTAAAGCAATAAGTTCATCTTTACGTCTTTTCAGATACTTACCTTTTAGACCATAAACCCCTGCATAAAAATCAATATTTTCTTCTACAGTAAGATCTTCATAAAGGTTGAATTTTTGAGACATATAACCAACATTTTCTCTAACCTGTTCAGCATCTTTAGTAATATCTAATCCCAAAATAGAGCCACTACCACTAGAAGGGCGTACTAGTCCACAAAGAGTTTTAATTAAAGTAGTTTTACCAGACCCATTAGGGCCTAAAAATCCAAATACTTCACCTCGTTGAACATAAAAACTAATAGAGTTAACAGCAGTAAAATTCCCATATCTTACAGATAATTTATCTACCAGAATAACATTTTGTTCTTTCATAAATTATATTTAGAGTTAAAGTCAATATTTTGATTAGAAAAGAGTTAAAAACTAAGGGATCACTGAGTTTTTGTTTTCCAAAATTACATCTGCTGACATACCAGATTTAAGGCCATTTTTTTGTTCTTTTTCTAGATAAACTTTAATACCAAAAACTTGATGTTCTCTTTCATCACGACTTTGCAAATTACGAGGGATAAATTCTCCATCTTTATTGATATCTCTTATATAACCAATTAGTTTTTTGTTTGGAAATGTATCTATAGTAACATAAACTTTTTGATTAAGACTAATATAGCCTAATTGTGTTTCAGGAACATAAGCACGAACCCAAAGTTGATCATCTTCAAGTAGGGTAGCCACGGTTGCACCAGCAGAAACTAGGTCTCCTGGTCTAATATTAATTACTTCTACAAAACTATCATTAGGAGACTTTATTTCTCCTTCACGAATTTTTACATCTAGATTTTCTATAGAAGCTTGAATTTCTTTTAAGCGTGCACGAGCATCAGCAACATCTTCATATCGTGCCCCTGCATTTAAAAGTTTTAAATTAGCTTGTACTTGATTATATCTTTCTTGAGCAGCAGCAATTTCTTCTTGGCGAGTACCTAATTCTAATATAGTTAGTTTTTCTTTTAGAGAATTAACTTTAGCACGAGCTAAATTAACTCGATTTTCAGCATCATCTTTATCTTGTTTAGCAATATAACCAGTAGAAAAAACATCATTAAGTCTTTTATAAGTAAGCTCAGCATTTGCTAGTTCAGATTCTGCCCCACTAATTTCTGCTTTTAATTGACTTAGTTCTTGTGGGCGAGGGCCATTGCGTAGCTGTGTTAAAACAGCTAATTCTCTATTAGCAATAGCTTTAGCTTGTTCAATTTCTTCCTTTCTATTTCCATTAAGTAATTTGTCTAGATAAATTTGTGCCTGTTCAGCACGAGCTTCTAACTGTTTACGTTGGGTTAATAGTTCATCAATATCAAAACTAACCATTATTTGATTAGCCTTTATTAAATCACCTTCATGAACTAATACTTCCTTTACACGACCTGCCACTTTAGAACCCACTTTTACTTCATTAACTTCTACCACTCCAGAAAATACTAATTGCTTATCTGTCCCAGATTTATTTTGTTGGTTAAAATAAATGATAGATACTATGCCAGCTAAAATAATTAGAGCTAAAAAAACTTTAGCAAATTTTTTCCAAGCAAAAGTTTGAGTTCTAGGAATAGTACTAACTACTATCCGGTTATTTCCTGCTTGTTTAGCTAGATGAACTGCCTCATCTGCTTTCTTAATGATTAACTCAGTTGTTTTACCTGTTTCTGGAAATTGTGAGACACCAATACTAACGGTAACACGCTGAGGGCATCCTAAAGTAGAAAAATCAAAATTCTCAATTTCTTTACGAATATTTTCAGCAAACTCCGAAACCTCTTTAGCTGTGAGTTCTGGCACCATTGTTAGGAATTGATGGCCTCTATAGCGACATATAAGACTGCTATTAGGGAGTTGGGTAGGAAGTAGTTTAGCAATTTGACGTAATATGTCGTTACCTGTTTTTTTTCCATAACGTTTATTAACATCTTGTAAAAGATCTACTTCTATAACCATTAAAGAAAAATTCAGTTCATGGCGATTGCCTAAGACAATTGCTTTATCTATTTCATTTTCCATATAGTGATATGCTAATAAGTCTGTTAGCGGATCACGGGTAGCTTGTTTAAAAATACGTTCTTGAAATGGAAGTCCTAATTCCTCTTTAACCTCAAACTTAAGTACAGAATTACCTATAGAAATTTTATCGCCATTACATATCATGACTTCGCCATTACCAATACGCTCATCATTTACAAAAGAGCCATTTTTACTACGTAGGTCTGAAACATAGATACCATAAGACTTGTCAGGCATTTGCTTTTTAGTGATTAGTAAATGGCGGCGGGAAGCTTTTTCATCACTTAATTGAATATCTGCTATATCATCATAATCTTCATCATCAATTTTTCGACCAACGACTAAATCAGACTCTTCAACACTAAATACATAACCAAAATCATTTCCTTCAATTACAGTAAAAGTAAAGTAATTGCCAGATTTTTTTAGCTCTAGTTCTTTTTGAATTTCACTTAAAGAAATAAATTGAGTTTCGCTAATAGGTTTATCGGCCATAATTTATACCAAATATAATAGATTACTAATGATTTAATTTGAATAACTTAATAAAATTTTGATTTTATATTAAAAATAAAGGATTTATATGTTTAGCTCAAGAAATTATTTTTATTTATTATGGAAGTTTAATCCAATTCTAAGATCCATTAGAATTGGATTAAACTGTAATATTTAGAGTAGTTTAGACTAGAAAGATACTCTAAAACCAAACTGTAGCTGTCGTGGAGCTAAAGCAGCACGTCGTGTTTGTGGAGTAGTAATAAAACGTCCATTCTCCATAGGAGGAAAATTAAATCCGCCCTTACCATCAGATGTTAAAAAGCGAAAGACTTTATTTGGATCAAAATTTACCCGGTTAAAAGCGTTAAAAACTTCAATATAGCCTTGAATATTAATACGCTCTTTAATCTTTAAGTCACGAGTTAATCTTAAATCTATATTAGCAAAGCCTGGAGTTAAACCTAAGTTACGGCCTAAACCAAATGGACGATCACTAGGTAAAAATCCATCACCATTCATATTAATATCTTCTGTGGTGACTAAGTTAAAAGGACGACCAGAGTTTAGATTAACAATAGTAGAAAACTTAAAGTCTCTAAATATTGGGTTTTTTGTATAATCTAGTTCCCAAATTGCTGAAGTAACAAAACGGCTACGAAGATCTTGAATAGAAAGCCCTCTCTCTAAACCTATTTGTAATGGATCATTAGGCTGATCAAGAAGTGCAATATCTATGTCAAAAATGTTATCAAGACCTTTAGATAAAGTATAACTAGCTAGTAATGCTACTTTATTGGAAAGGCGACGATTATATGAAGCTGTAAAGGCATTGTAGTAGCTATCATAAGCTGATTCATACTCAAAGATTAGTCCACGAGTAGGATCAACACGACCTACAATCAAGCTAGTGGTTGGATCATTAGGAATAGGTCGTACTACTGGATTAATGTTACGACCACTGACTACTTTTAACCCACGAACATAAACATACTCTAGAGAAAAAACAGAGTTGTTACTAAGGTTATAGTTAAAGCCAAAATTAAGTTGTTGGGTATAGTTATTACGCAAATTTTTATCAATAGCAAATTGTATACCCAATTGAGGTAGTAAAGTAATTCCTGGAGGAGGTGTTGGGCCAGCAGGGAAATTACGAGTAGGAGTTGCATAAGGTAGAACAGCAAAAGGAAGAGTAGTAACAAAGAAATTTAAATTACTTTGGCTAACATTTTGAAGATTAGAACGTTGTCCTGCTGTAACAAACCCAATGAAAGGAACTCCAAAGAACAATCCATAAGAACCACGTATATTAAGTTTTGGTAACTTACTTGGGTTGTAGGAAAAACCAAACCGTGGACTAAAATTACCATTATTCTTAGGAGATGTTTCAATTCTGTTAATATCGTAACGAAGACCTGCTTTAATAACAAAATTTTCTCTAACCTTAAATTCATTTTGAACATAGGCACCAAAGAAATCAGCTTTAACTTTTATAGTAGGATCACCAAAACCTTGTAGGTAGATAGTAGGAAGCCCTAAATCAGCTAGAGGAACATTACGAGGAAAACCTGGTAATACACTAGGTAATACACCAGATAAGAAAGTTAAGAAACCTCGTTGTGCTGCACTACGAGCAGAAGGATCAAAAGCTTCAAGCCCTGTAAGGCTAGGAGCAGTAGGGATACCTGTTACAGCAGCCAAATTAATAGGGTTAAAGATATAACGGCCTTGAGCAAATTGTGATAGTGATGCGCCTTGTCCAGGTGAGCCTATGTGTTGGTAGTCAACCCCAAATTTAATTTGAGTAGAACCTCTGGAAAGAGACACATTATTAACAACTTGAGTAATGTTTTGTTTTAAGTTAAAGGGAAGAAACTGTTGATTACCAAAAAATGCACTATCAGCATCCCCTGAAGAAAGAATAACTTCTGGAGTATTGTTTGAAGAACTTGTTACATCTTGTTTACGGCGACTATAGAGAAAACGTGTTTCATTTACAAGGTTGGCACCTGTATTAATATAAGTGTTATTAAGAGTAATAGAGTTATCCTTAACTCTTTGAGTTCCGCTACTAGTTTGATCTGTGTTACCACCAAATGGCTCATAGGCACCATTATAGTTAAAACCTCCGTTATAACGTACCCAGAACTGATCATTAGCAGAAATTTTTACATCACCACGAGCAAGAAAAGCTGAAGTGCCTAGAGAGAAAGGAACTGCACCATTGCGAACTTGAGTAAAACCAGCACGGCGAGCAGCATTTACTGTAGCATCACTTATAGTTACTACATTATTTTGCTGAACGGTTAAACGCTCAAAAGAAAGAAAGAAAAAGGCTTTATCTTTTTTGATAGGCCCACTAAGCACTGAGCCAAATTGATATTGTGAGTAAGGAGGACGGAAAGTAACAAAAGGATCTCTAGCACTAATTTTATCATTACGATTTAATAAGAATACACTTCCATGTAAGTCATTTCCTCCACCTTTAGTAACAATATTTACTATACCGCCAATAGCACGACCAAACTCAGCAGAAAAGCTATCAGTAATTACCTGAAACTCTTGAACAGCATCTTGGCTAAATGTAGTACGAATAAGACCGCCATAGTGGTCTGTATTATCAACTCCATCAATAGAAACATTATTATAACGACCTGCTTGACCATTAAAAGAAAGTCCTGAAGTTCCTGATACTCCTTGAGCAGGCAATCTATCAGCTACTGCACGTGGTATGGTAAGAGTAAAATCTAGGAAAGTTCGTCTGTTGATAGGAAGACCTGCAATACGGCCACTATCAATATTTTCACTACTTTCAGTTTTATTTTTATTGATAGTACTAGATGCAGTAACTTCTATTACGTCGTTAACATTACCAATTACTAAAGAAAAATCGGCTTTTACAACAATACCAAGTTCTAATTCTAGTTTTGTGGTTTGTGTCTTAAAGCCATCAGCAGTAATACTAATTTCATAGAAACCTGGGGTTATCTGTGGAATAGTATAATTACCAAAGTCATCAGCAACAACTTGGCGTTCTATATTGGTAGTAAGATTTCTGATCTTAATACTTGCTCCGTTGATAACAGCTTTAACTTCATCTGTAACAGTGCCAGTTATACTAGAACTAGTTGCACCAGATTGGGCTAAAACTTGCTGATAACTTAGAGCAAGAAAACAAGCAGCTATTAACATAAGCTGTTTGTTAAAGGGAAGAACTTTTTTTAGCATTCACATATCCTCCTTAGAAAGGCTTAGCTTTTCACTTTCGTAAAATATATAAACTACTTATGTTTTATTTGAAGTTTATTTTGGGCTAATTAATCTAATAGTTTTGATTAGTATATAATTATTAGATTAGTTATAAACAACAATTTGTAGCTTAAAATCAAAGTTTAATTACTATTTAACTAAAATAGATCATTAAAATTACTAATATATTAAATAGCATTTTTGAAATTTTTATTAAACTATTAAAACAATTTATTTTAAAATTTTTGGAGCTTAAACCAGAATTTTCTCTTAAATTGAGATAATACTATAATTATGTTATAGTTTTGCTAAGATAAGAAGAGATTACTAAAAAAATTATTTGTACGGCTTAAAATAATTTACTTTTCTAAAAAATCGAACTTTTTATTTTAATGTTAGTGAAAACAGTTTAACATAAAATCCCATCAATTTACACTCTTAAGACTTAAAGTAGGTTTTACCTAAATATTAATGTAATAAACATAAATAAATCAATATGTTAGATTTAACTTAAGGGTAAATTAAGCCTTACAAAATAATAAAAATTTGCTAAAAGTTAGTTATCTTAAGTTTAAATTGTAGAGTAAATAATCCCAGAAACACAGGCTGGTTAGCATAAATTTATGAGTAATACTTCGGTACAACCTGATCCCTTATCACCACTTAAACGAGCTTTGATAGCAATAAAAGACTTAACAACAAAGCTTGAAAAAGCAGAAAAAGCAAACCTTGAACCTATTGCTGTAGTTGGTATGAGTTGTAGAATGCCAAATGCTAATAATATTGAAGAGTTTTGGCAATTACTTAAAAATGGTGTAGATGCTGTTTCAGAAGTCCCTGAAAATAGATGGGATATTGATTCTTACTATGACCAAGATTCATCTATTGCAGGTAAAATGAGTTCTCGTTGGGGAGCATTTCTATCAGGAGTTGACCAATTTGATCCAATGTTCTTTGGTATTTCTCCCCGTGAAGCTTCTGCAATGGATCCTCAACAACGTATATTCTTAGAAGTTGCTTGGGAAGCATTAGAAAACGCTGGTCAAACTACAGAAAATCTCTCTAATAGCCAAACAGGAGTTTTTGTTGGTATTTATAATAGCGATTATGCTTGGATGCAATTTGATGATATTAATAGTATTAGCACTTATACCGGTACTGGGGTAGCACATAGTATAGTTGCTAATCGTTTGTCTTATGTACTAAACCTAAAAGGCCCTAGTTTATCAATTGATACAGCTTGCTCTTCCTCAATAACAGCAATCCATTATGCCTGTCAAAGCCTACGTAACAAGGAAAGCAACCTAGCAGTTGCAGGAGGTATAAACTTAATACTTTCTCCTGTATCAACTGTAACTGTATGCAAAATCTTAGGAATGGCTGCAGATGGACGCTGCAAAACTTTTGATGCTCGTGCTGATGGAATAGTGCGTGGTGAAGGTTGTGGTGTAGTAATACTAAAAAGACTATCAGACGCAATTGCAGATAATGATAATATTTTAGCTATAATCCGAGGCTCTGCAATTAATCAAGATGGTCGTGGAGCAGGCTTAACCGCACCAAATGTATTAGCTCACACTTCAGTAATTAAAGCAGCAATAGAAAATGCACAAATTCAACCAAATCAAGTTGATTATATTGAAGCTCATGGTACAGGAACTAGCTTAGGTGACCCTATTGAAGTACAAGCTTTAGGAATGGTATATAACCAACCTAGACCAGATAATTCAAAATGCTTTATTAGCTCAGTAAAAACCAATATTGGGCATTTAGAAGCAGCAGCAGGCATTGCAGGTTTAATAAAAGCTATTCTCTGTTTACAAAATCAAACTATAGTTCCAAATCTACACTTTCAATCATTAAACCCTAACATTTCTTTAACTGGAACGCCCTTTTTTATCCCTACTAAATTATACCCTTGGCTTAGAACAGATAATCCTAGATTTGCGGCTGTTAGTTCTTTTGGTCTTGGTGGTAGCAATTCACATATTATCATCCAAGATGCTCCTCTAAGGGAAAACCTTAAGCCATCTACTCAAGCTCTAAATAAATACCATCTATTACTATTATCAGGGAAAAACGAAAAAGGATTAATAGAGGTAGTAAAAAAATATGAGGAGTATTTAGAGAAAACAGAAAAAGAACTAGAAGAAATAACATATAGTGCAGCAGTAAGAAAAAATCATCTAGAAGAAAGACTAGGAGTAGTAGGGAGAAATAAAGAAGAGTTAATAGAACAACTAAGAGAATATAGAGAAAAAGGAAAAAAGAGAGAAAAAGGAGAAAAAGAAAAAATAGTATATGTATTTAGTGGACAAGGGCCACAATGGTGGGCAATGGCACAAGGGCTAATGAAAGAAGAAGAGCTATGTAAAAAAGTAATAGAAGAATGT
>Ga0075163_10003808_pt1 | contig 20266 bp, 17 predicted proteins | sample JI1023141ADNA_FD_71478 | JGI IMG/M metagenome (GOLD analysis project Ga0075163, IMG submission 71478) | Wastewater effluent complex algal communities from Wisconsin, to seasonally profile nutrient transformation and Carbon sequestration -... | ecosystem: Engineered > WWTP > Effluent > Algae... | reverse complement strand
TGCAGGATGGCCGCAGCGTGCGGCTGGACTCCATCGCCGAAGTGCGCGACCAGGCCGCCGACGTGAAGCAGGTTGCCCTGCTCGACGGCAAGCCGGTGATCGGATTCGAAGTGCAGCGCGCGTGGGGTGAAGGCGCGCTGCAGGTGGCCGACCGCACGCGCGAGGCCGTGAAGGAACTGCAGAAGAAATTCCCCAACATCCAGATCACCGAGCTGTACACGCAGGCCGAATACGTCCGTGACAGCTTCCACAGCTCCCTGGAAATGCTGGTGGAGGGCGCGCTGCTGGCCATTCTCGTGGTGTGGTTCTTCCTGCGCGACATCCGCGCCACGCTGATCTCGGCGGTGGCGCTGCCGCTGGCCATCATCCCCACGTTCTGGGCGCTGAAGATGTTCGGCTTCTCGATGAGCACCATGACCATGCTGGCGCTGTCGCTGGTCGTGGGCATGCTGGTCGACGACGCCATCGTCGAGGTGGAGAACATCGTGCGCCACCTGCGCATGGGCAAGCCGCCGCTGCAGGCGGCCACCGACGCCGCCATCGAGATCGGCCTCGCGGTGGTGGCCACCACGTTCACGCTGTGCGCGGTGTTCGTGCCGGTGGCGTTCATGGACGGCATCCCGGGCCAGTTCTTCAAGCCCTTCGCCTTCACGGCGACGATCGCCGTGCTGTTCTCGCTGCTGGTGGCGCGAATGCTCACGCCGATGATGGCTTCCAAGTGGATGAAGCCCTACCACGAGGAGGAGAAGCAGGGTCGCTTCATGCTGTGGTACCTGGGCAAGGTGCAGTGGGCGCTGTCGCATCGCAAGACGACCATGGCGGCGGTGACGCTGCTGATGGTGGGCACGTTCTACATCGCCTCGACCCTGCCCACGGGCCTGCGCCCGCCGCCGGACAACGGCTTCTTCAACATCAACGCCAGCCTGCCGCCGGGCTCGCGGCTGCAGGACACGCGCGCCGTGGTGGATGCGGTACGCGAACGCCTGAAGGACAACCAGAACATCACCCGCATCTGGGCCATCGTCAACACGCGCAACGCCAACATCGGCATCGTGCTCGTGGACAAGAAAGATCGCGAGAAACAGCAGCAGCAGCTGCAGCGCGAGTTCCTGGGAATGATCCGCGACATACCCGGCGCCAGGTTCTCCGCCGGCGGCGGCAATTTCGGTGGCGGCGGATTGCAGCTCGAGATCACCGGCGATGATTCGAATGCGCTCGCCGCCGCGGCCGCGCAGATCGAGCGGGAGCTGCGCGCCGTGCCGGGCTTCTCGAACGTGAGCACCAGCGCAAGCCTGGTGCAGCCCGAGCTCGTCGTGCGCCCGCGACCCGAGCGCGCCGCGGAGCTGGGCGTGACCACGGCCGCCATCAGCCAGGCCACGCGCATCGCCACCAGCGGCGATGTGTCGAACAACCTTGCCAAGATGAACCTGCCCGACCGGCAGATCCCGATCATGGTGCGCCTCAACGACAAGGCCCGCTCGAGCATCGACCAGATCCGCCTGCTCAACGTGCCATCACGCTTCGGCCCCGTGCCGCTGGTGAACGTGGCCGACGTGTACTTCGGCGCCGGCCCCGCGCAGATCACGCGCTTCGACCGCAGCCGCAACATCACCATCAGCGCCGACCGGGGCACGATTCCGCTGGGCAGGGCCACGCAGATCGCGCGCGAACTGCCGGCCATGAAGAACCTGCCCGCAGGCGTTCGCCCGGTGGAAGCCGGCGAGGCCGAGTTCCAGAGCCGCATCTTCGGCGGCTTCATCCTCGCGATGGTCACCGGCATCTTCTGCATCTACGCGCTGCTGGTGCTGCTGTTCCACGACGTGCTGCAGCCGGTCACCATCCTGTCGGCGCTGCCGCCCTCGGCCGGCGGTGCCTTCGTGATGCTGTGGCTGCTGAAGATGGACCTGTCGCTGCCGTCGCTGATCGGGCTGCTGATGCTGATGGGCATCGTCACCAAGAACTCCATCCTGCTGGTGGAGTACGCGGTGATGGCGCGACGCGAGCGCGGCATGTCACGCAGCGAGGCGCTGGTCGATGCCTGCTCGAAGCGTGCCCGCCCCATCGTGATGACCACCATCGCGATGGCCGCGGGCATGCTGCCGATCACGCTGGGGCTGTCGGGTGACGCGGCGTTCCGCGCGCCCATGGGCGCGGCGGTGATCGGCGGACTGGCCGCCTCCACCGCGCTGTCGCTGTTCGTGGTGCCGGTGATCTACACGCTGATGGATGATTTCGAGCACCGCGTGAAGCGGCTGTTCGGTCGCCTTAAGCCGCGGCGCGCGGCGGCGCCCGAGGCCGCGGCGCCTAACGCGGCGCCGTAAGTCCGGCGACGGCGCGCTCGAACAGCGCGTTGTTGTCGGTATCGCTGGTGGCGCAGAACTCCAGATCGCGCAGCAGGCCGTCGGCCACCGCGTAGATCATGCCGTGCACGGCCACGTTCTGGCCGCGGGACCAGGCATCCTGGACGATCGTGGTGCGGCAGACGTTCTGCGCCTGCTCCAGCACGTTCAGTTCGCACAGGCGGTCGACCGCCGCGGGTCCGCCGCCGGCGAGCAGCGTGGGATAGCGCTCGCGGATGTCCTGCACATGGCGCAGCCAGTTGTCGATGAGCCCGAAGGACTTCGAAGCCATCGCAGCCGCAATGCCGCCGCAGCCATAGTGGCCCGTGACGATGATGTCCTGCACCTTCAGCACATCCACCGCGTACTGGATCACCGACAGGCAGTTCAGGTCGGAGTGGACCACCAGGTTCGCGACGTTGCGATGCACGAACAGCTCACCCGGCGCGAGATCGACGATCTCGTTGGCGGGAACGCGGCTGTCAGCGCAGCCGATCCACAGATAGCGCGGTGACTGCTGGGCCATCAACCGCGCGAAGAACTGCGGGTCGCGCCGCGTCGTCTCATCGGCCCAGCGGCGATTGTTGTTCAGCAGCTGCTCGAGTCTCCTCATGGATGCGATGGTAGCATCGCCGCGGTGAGCGAAATCGATGTGATCATCGTCGGTGCCGGCGCGGCCGGCATCGCGGCCGCCAGGCGGCTGACTGCCGCGGGCAAACGCTGCGTGCTGCTGGAAGCCCGCGCCCGGCCCGGTGGCCGCGCGGTAACCGACCACTCGCTCGATTGCCCCGCCGACCTGGGCGCGGCATGGCTGCACTTCGCCGACACCAACGCCTGGACCACGCTGGCCGAGCAGGCGGGATTCGAGGTCATCCGCTCCGACCCGGGTTGGGGTCCTGCTGCCTGGGTGGGCAATGCGCCGCCCACGGCGCAGCAGCGCGCCGCCTCGGCTGCCGGCTTCGAGAGGTACTTCGGCCTGGTCGAAGCCGCTGCGGCGGCGGGCCGCGATGTGTCACTGGGTGAAATCCTGCCAGTGGATGACTTCCGGCAGCGCTTCGATGCCGTGATGACCTGGGCCGTGGGCGTGGAAACCGCCAATGTCTCCGTGCTCGATCTGGCGCGCTACGCGGAATCCACCCACAACTGGGCGGTGCGCGATGGACTGGGAACGGTGGTTGCGCACGCGGCCGACGGACTGGACGTGAGGCTTGGCGCGACCGTCACGCGCATCGACTGGTCCGCCGCCAGTTCGGTTCGCGTGGAGTCCACCGCAGGCACGTTGTCCGCCAGGGCTGCCATCGTCACGGTGCCCACCAGCGTGCTCGCGCGCGGCGCAATCAGCTTCACTCCGGCCCTGCCCGCCGCCTGGCGCGATGCCGCCGAACAGCTGCCGCTCGGCGTCGTGAACAAGGTGTTCTTCGCGCTCGCACCCGGCAGCTTCGATGCCGGTGACGCCCGCCACTTCATCGGCCGTGGCGACAGCGCGCGCACCGGCAGCTACTCGCTGTTTCCCGCGCGGCAACCGCTGCTCAGCGCGTTCTTCGGTGGTGACCTGTCGAAGGAGCTGGAGTCGCGCGGCGAGCTCGAGGCCTTCGCACGCGAGGAGCTGCGCGGCATCTTCGGCGCGCGGATCGATGCGCAACTTGCCTCGGCGCGATCCACCGCCTGGGGCGGCGATCCGTTCTCGCTGGGTTCGTACTCGGCGGCCCGCCCCGGCCATGCCGATGCGCGCGCCGTGCTGGCGCAGCCCGTGGCGCCGAACCTGTGCTTTGCGGGTGAAGCCTGCTCCGCGCCGTACTACGGCACGCTGCACGGCGCCTGGCTGTCGGGTCAGGCGGCGGCTGAATCGCTGCTGTAACGCGCGTCGTTCAGGATTTCTGCGCCGCCACCCAGCGCGCGAAGGCTTCCCGGTCGGCCGCCTCGACCACCGCCGAGGCCGGCGGCTTGGCCACCCAGGCCCGCATCGACTGCAGCAGCACGCCCGCATAGGAAGGATTGGATTTCTGCAGCAACTCGAACGCCTCGCGCGCCTGCGCAAGGCGGCCGGTGAGCAGGAACAGTTCGGCGCGGTATTCGATGGCCTCGGGATAATCCGGTTCGAGCTTCAGCGCCGCATCGTAGGCCGAGAGGGATTCCTCGAACTCGCCCAGCCGGCGGCTGGTATAGCCGATGAGGTTCCAGGCCTCCTTCAGGCCGGGATCGGCGCCGACCACGGTGCGAAAACGTTCGCGCGCCTGCGAGAAGCCCTCCATCACGGCCTCACTGGCCTCGCGCGCGGCGGCGCCCTTGAGCTTCGCCGCAGCGGTTTCCTGCGCCATGGCCTTCTCGTAGATCTCGTAGCCCAGGTTGTAGTTCAGGCGCGCCTTCATGGCGTTGTCGCCGGACAGATCCGGCGCCGGCGTGGAGGTGATCTGGCCGCTGGCGTCCGGCACGGCGGCGCAGGGCAGCGAAATGGCCGCGAGCAGGGCGGCGGTCCAGACAGTGCGATGCTTCATGAATCAACCCCGAGGTGGAACAGGCGAAGAATACCCGTAAAATGTCGGGCATGAGTCTGTCGCTACGCGAACAATTGCTGAAAGCCGGCCTGGTCTCCGAACAGCAGGTCCAGAAGGCCGAGCGCGACCAGCGCCAGCAACACCAGCGTGGGTCGCACAACGTGCCCAAGGACAAGCGCCGGGGGCCCACGCCCCAGCAGCTCGCGGCGCAGAAGGCTGCGGCGGAAAAGGCCACGCGCGATGCGGAACTGAACCGCAAGAAACAGGAAAAGGCCGAGCGCCGCGCCCGTTTCGCGGAAATCCGCCAGCTCGTCGAGCAGCACCAGGTGCCGCGCGTGGAATCCGACGACTTCTACAATTTCCAGGACGGCACCAACATCCGCCGCGTGCCCGTGAACACAGAGCTGCGTTCGCGCCTGATCGCGGGCGACCTGGCCATCGCGCGCTGCGAAGGGCGCTATGCGTTCGTGCCGGCCGCCGTGGGCCAGCGCATCCGCGAGCGCGTGGAGCGCGCCCTGATCCACTGGAACGATCCGGCCCGCAAGCCCGATGCGGACGATCCCTACAAGGATTACGCCGTCCCCGACGACCTGGTCTGGTAACGCGCCCGCCAACCGATTAGGCGCCAGCGCTCGGCGGGCTTAACATCCATCGGGTGAACACAACCCTGCGCATCGGCCTGCTGGTGCTGTTGCTGCCGCTGCAGTCGACTGCGGCCGAACAAACTGCCGCCGCTCCCACAACCAATGCCGCGCCAGTCATCCCCGACAGCGATCCGGAGCTGGCCGAGATCATCGTGCAGGCGCCGGAGCCGCGCTACGTGGCGCCCACCAACCGTGATCGAATCGGTCGCGTGTGGGTGCCGGTGTTCATCAACGAGAAGGGACCGTTCCGGCTGGTGCTGGATTCAGGCGCCACGCGCTCGGCGCTGACACCGAAGGTGGCGAGCATGCTCGACCTGCCACTCAACAAGACGCCGCCCGTGATGCTGCGCGGCGTGACCGGCTCGGCCATCGCGCAGACGGTGCGCGTGGACAGCATCAGCGTGGGTGATCTCTACGTGGGCCCTTCCACAGTGCCCATCGTCGCCGATGCTTTTGGCGGCGCAGAGGGACTGCTGGGCACCGACGGCATGCGCGACAAGCGCATCTTCATCGACTTCCGCAACGACTTCATCAACATCTCGCGCTCGCGCAACCGGCGCGCGGCCGCGGGTTTCCAGACCGTGCCGTTCCTCAAGGATGACCTGAACCTGCTGATCGTCGCGGCCACCATCGGCAACCTGCCGGTGCGCGCCATCATCGACACCGGCGCGCAGGCCAGCGTGGGCAACGTGGCGCTGCAGACCGCATTGCGGCGGCAGATCCAGCGCAACTCTCGCGGGCAGGACCAGGTGACGGGCGCCACCGGCGACGTGCAGGTGGGCATTGGCGCGCGCATCTCGCCGATCACGATCGGCGATCTTTCGATCCGCGACGCGCATGTCACCTTCGGCGACATGCACATCTTCGAGCGCTGGGGCATGTCCGACGAGCCCGCCGTGCTGATCGGCATGGACATCCTCGGCCTGCTCGACACGCTGGTGATCGACTACCGGCGCATGGAGCTGCACATCAAGCGCAAGCGCGACTTCAGCTGACGGGCTGCGCCGCGCGCCCGAAGAGGCCGGCGAACCGGCGCTTCACCCCGTGTTCCAGGTCATCGAACACCGTGTAGATGACCGGCACCACGAACAGCGACAGCGCGGTGGATGCAACCAGTCCACCGATCACCGCGGCGCCCATCGGCCCGCTGAAGCCCGTGTCGCCCGAGATGCCGATGGTCATGGGCAGCATGCCCGCGGCCATCGCGATGGTGGTCATGATGATGGGCCGCGCGCGCTTCGAGCAGGCATCCACCAGCGCGTCGAAACGCGACAGGCCATGCTCGCGCCGCGCCATCACCGCGTATTCCACCAGCAGGATCGAGTTCTTGGTGACGATGCCCATCAGTGCCAGCACCCACATCAGCGCCGGCAATGACAGCTCCATGCGAAACACGAACAGCGCGATGACAGCGCCGCCGATGGAAGGCGGCAGCGCCGAGAGGATGGTGATCGGCTGCACCACGTCGTGGAACAGCAGCACCAGCAGCGCGTAGATGCAGAAGATGCCCACCACCATCGCCAGCGCGAAGCCGGAGAAGATGTCGTTCATGATCTCGGTATCGCCGGATTCCACGTTGCGCACGCCGGACGGCAGGTTCTTCATGCTCGGCAGCTCATTGACCTTGTCCATGGCATCGCCGAGGGCCATCTCGCCGCGGTCGGCCGTGATCGAGATGTTGCGGCTGCGGTTGTAGCGGGTGATCTCGGCCGGACCCGCGCCGAAATACACATCCGCCACATTGGCCAGCGGCACCGGCCCCGACCGCGAAGGCACGGTAAGCAGCCGGATCTGGTCGATGTTCGTGCGGGCCGAATCGCGAAGGCGCACGCGGATCGGAATCTGCCGGTCCGGCAGATTCAGCTTCGAGAGATTGTTGGTGATGTCGCCGCTGGTGGCGATGCGCGTGGCCAGGCTGATCGCCGCCGTGGTCACGCCCAGATCCGCCGCGCGATCCGATCGCGGGCGGATCACGAGCTCCGGCTGCAGCAGACTCGCGCTGGTGGTCACGTTGCTGATGCCGGGAACTTCGCGCAGTTCGCGTTCCAGGCGCGCCGCGGTCGCCGCGAGCACGTTGGAATCATCGCCGGTGAGCTGGATCTGCAGCGGGCCGCTGCCGGGATTGCCACCACCACCGGTGGAGATGCGCACGCCGGGTATGTCGCGGGTGGCCTCGAGGATGGCGGTCTGCAGCTGCTGCTGGCTGCGCTCGCGGTCGCCCGAATCCACCAGCGTGATGAACACCCCACCCCCACGCGAACCCACCACGCTGAACACGTGCTGGACTTCCTTGAACTTGCGCGTCCGCTGCAGCAGCGCGTTGTAGGCCGACATGCCGTCTTCCAGGCGCGATCCCGGCGGCAGCTCGACGTTCAGGTTCACGAAGCCGAAGTCCTGCGCCGGGGAGAACCCCTTCGGCAGGAAGATCACCAGCGAGAACGCGCCCACCATGGCCAGCGACGAGGCGGTGATGGTCTGCCAGCGATGCGCCAGCACCCAGCGCACCTTGTCGAGGTACCAGGCCTTGAAGCGCCCGGTTTCCTCCTCGTGCGCGGCCGGCCGCATGTACTTCGAGGCCATCATGGGCGTGAGCGTGCGCGCCACCAGCAGCGAGAACAGCACGGCGATCGCCGCGGTGAAGCCGAAGGGCTTGAAGAACTCGCCGGGAATGCCACCCATGAAGGCCACGGGGATGAACACGGCGCACAGTGTCAGCGATGTGGCCACCACGGCAAGGCCGATCTCGATGGCCGCGTCGGTGGCCGCCTGCACGGGCGGCTTGCCCATGCGCAGGTGGCGCACGATGTTCTCGATCTCGACGATGGCATCGTCCACCAGCATGCCCACCACCAGCATCAGCGCCAGCATGGTCAGGAAGTTCATCGAGAAGCCGAAGATGTGCAGCGCCCAGAAGGTGGGGATGACGGCCAGCGGCAGCGCCGCGGCCGAGATCAGCGTGGCGCGCATGTCGCGCAGGAAGAACCACACCACGATGATGGCCAGGATCGCGCCCTCGATCAGCATGATCATCGACTCGCGGAAGTTGCGGCGCACCTGCTTGTCCGAGACATTGTTGATCTCGGTGATCTGGATGTCCGGATAGCGCTTGAGCAGTTCCTGCACCGCGTCGCGCGCGCCGTCGGCCACTTCCACGGCGCCCTCGCCCCAGGCACGGAAGACGCGAAAGCCGATGACCGGCTTGCCATCGAGCATGGCCACCTGCCGCACTTCCGCGGCCTGGTCGCGCACGTCGGCGATGGAATCCAGGCGCGTGGTCTTGCCCTCGCCCAGCGGAATGGGCAGCGCCGCCAGGTCCTGCACCGAGGTGATGGTGCCCAGCGTGCGCACGCTCTGCTCCTGCGCGCCGATGCGGGTTTCACCGCCGGGCAGCTCCACCTGCGTGCGCAGCAGGTTGCTCGATACGTCGCCGGCAGTGACGCCCAGCGCCGCCATGCGATCGGGGTCGAGGTCCACGCGCACTTCGCGCGATACGCCGCCGATGCGGCTGACCTGCCCGACGCCGGGCACGCCGCTGATGAAGCGCATCACGTTCAGGTCGACGAACCACGACAGCTCGGTGTCGCTGAGCCTGTCGGAGCTGACGGCAAACGTCAGCACCGGATCACCGGCGGTGGTGGCGCGCGAGATGTTCGGTTCGGTGGCGTCCAGCGGCAGGTCGGGCCGGATGCGCGACACCGCGTCGCGCACGTCGTCCATGGCCTGCGACAGCTCGGTATCGAACTGGAATTCGATGAAGGTCTGCGAACTGCCCGTGGATACGGTGCTGTTGATGTTCTCGATGCCGACGATGTTGGAGACCGCGTCTTCCACCTTGCGGGTGATCTCGGTCTCCATCTGCGAAGGCGGCACGCCCGCGTAGCCCACCGACACGATCACGAAGGGAAAGGCGATATCGGGCTGGTTCTGCACCGGCAGCCGCGGCAGGCTGTAGAGCCCACCCAGCACCAGGGCGATGAACATCATCATCACCGGGACGGGATTGCGGATCGACCACGTAACGAAATTCACCGGAAGGGACTCCGCAGGCGCCAGGGGGATCCGGCCAGTCTACCGCAGCCCCTTGCGCCATGCGGTTCCGGGTCAACCCTGCATGAAATGTTACATGCCGGTCATCGCCGGTTCAGGTGGCGCGTTGATAATGACATGGGGGCGCGACCGCCCGTAAAACCGGAGTACGCCATGAAGAACCTGCCATTGCGCCTTGCCGCCAGCCTGCTGGCGCTGGGAGCCACCGCAACCCTGTCAGCCGGGGCCCTGGCCGCCGAGGGTGAACCTGCCGCCACGCCGCTGCCTGCCGTGCAGGCCTCGATCCCGTTCGTGGATCACCACAGCATCCGCGACTGGCAGGCCGACGGCAAAGACGGGCTGTGGGTCCAGGACCTGCGCCGCAACTGGTACTACGCCAAGCTGCTGGGCCCGTGCATCGGGCTGGATTTCGCGCTGAGCATCGGCTTCGACACCGGACCGTCGAACCAGTTCGACAAGTTCAGCTCCATCCTCGTGCCGCGCGAGGGTCGCTGCCAGGTCACCAGCTTCACGCGCAGCGATCCGCCGCCACCGTCAGTCAAGAAGAAAAAGAAGAACAAGGTGGTCGCGGAACAGGACGCGACGCCGAACTGACTGCCGGGCCGGGCGCAGCCGCGCTGATATCATCCCCCGGACACCACTGTCCGGGGGATACCGATGCGCCACGCCCTGATCGCTTTCACCATCCTGGCGCTGGGCGCCTGCAACACGCCCGCTCCACCTGCCGATGACGCCGCGCGCCAGCAGCAGGATGTCGCCGCCGTGAATGCCTTCGTGGATCACATTGGCGAAACCTTCAACACCGGCAACCTCGACGCCTTCATGCAGGTGTTCACCGAAGACGCCATCCAGTTCAACCAGGGCATGCCGGACGTCGTGGGCAAGGCGGCAATCCGCAAGCTGTATGAGGATGCGCTGGCCCAGAACGACATCAAGGTCGCCTTCCACACGCAGGAAGTGTCGGTCAGTGGCGATCTGGCCTACGAAGGTGGCACGTACGACATCCTCATCAGGCCTCGCGACAATCCCGCGGCCGAACCGATGACGGTGACCAACCGGCACGTGCATGTGCTCAAGCGCCAGGCCGATGGCTCCTGGAAAACATGGCGCATGATGACCAACGGCTCCGCAGCGGCTGCGGCGCCGAAGTAGGTTTCGCATGGACAACCGCGTCGTTCGCATCCACCGCCTCGGCGGACCCGAGGTCCTCAGCCTCGAACAGGCCGAGCCGAAGGAACCGGCCGCCGGCGAAGCGCTGGTGCGCATCCAGGCCATCGGCCTGAACCGTTCCGAGACGGTCTATCGCAGCGGCAAATACCTGATTCCGCCGAAGCTGCCATCGCTGATGGGCTACGAGGCCTGCGGAATACTCGAAGCCGTTGGCGCGGACGTCAGCGGTTTCACCGTGGGCGAGCCGGTCTGCGTGCTGCCGAACTTCCGCATGGGCGAGTACGGCGTGTATGCGGACCGCGCCGTCGTGCCGGCCTCGAGCCTGGTCGCGCCGCCACCGGGCCTCGGCCCTGTCGAGGCCGCGTCGGTGTGGATGCAGTTCTTCACGGCCTTCGGCATCGTGCAGGCCGGGCATCTCGCGCTGGGTGATTTCGTGCTGATCCCCGCGGCCTCCAGCAGCGTGGGCCTCGCCGCCATCCAGATCGCCAACTGGCTGGGCGCGGAGCCGATCGCATTGACGCGCACCAGCGCGAAGCGCGCCGCACTGCAGGCGCTGGGCGCGCGCCATGTCATCGCCAGCAGTGAATGCGATGTGGCCGCCGAGGTGCTGCGCATCACCGGCGGCCGCGGCGCGAAGGTGGTGTTCGATCCCGTTGGCGGGCCGTTCGTGGAGACGCTGGCGAAAGCGATGTGCGACGAAGGCATCCTGATCGTGTACGGCAGCCTGTCCGGCGCCGCCACGCCCTATCCGCACTGGAGCGCCGCGCTGAAGGGCCTGTCACTGCGCGGCTGGGTCGCCTCGCAGATATGGAATCACCCGCAGCGCTTCTCGCACTTCCGCGAACTGATCCTGCGCGGCCTTGCGGGTGGCCACCTGCGCCCGGTCGTGGCGAAGACATTCGCACTCGACGACATCGTCGAGGCGCACCGCTACCTGGAATCGAACCAGCAGGTGGGCAAGGTCATCGTGACCACCGGCTGAGCAAGGCAGGCTCCTACGCGTAGGACTCCAGCAGATTGAGCAGCCCCACGGTGGTGGACAGGCTGCCGGTGACGATGATCTTCAGACGCGCGCGGGTTTCGTCGTAGACCGTATCCACGCGCAGCGGCGTATCCGAGAGCTTGTCGCGACCCTTGATGGCGCCGCCGATGCCGGTCATCACGCGCATCGCCGCGTCGGGCGCGATGGCGTCGATCTGAACCACCGTCGAAGCCTCGCAATGCCGCGTGAGACGCTGCGGATCGGCTTTCCGCACGGAACCCCCAGCCAGCGCAGTCAGTTCGGTGGCGGGTATGCGGTAGAGCCGGCCAATACGGGTGGCCCGCAGCCGCCCTTCGTGGATGTAGCGCCGCACGGTGCGCACGTGCACCCCGAGCGAAGAAGCCACCTGCTCCACCGACATCAATCCAAGCACGTCAGGTGCCATTGTAATACCCAAATGTCGCTTATATACCTTGATAGGATACTTTAAAGTATTTCAAAGTGCGCGTTACTTCCCAGCTGCTGTGGGGGACTGGCGACGGTTGGCGCTCGCCGGGAAGCCCCGCCACGATGGCTGCATCCAAGGTTGCGCCCAATTTTCCGGAGGACTCCATGAACAAACCACTCGCCGTGCTGACCATGTGCCTGGCCAGCGGCATCGCCACCGCCGCGGACAACGGCCTGTACCTGGGCGGCGGCATTGGCCGCAGCGACTTCGACCTGCAGGCCCCGCTCGATGGCAAGGACACCACCTGGAAGGCCATCGCCGGATTCCGTCTGCTCGACAGCTTCGGCGTCGAACTCAACTACACCAACTTCGGCAAGGCCACCGTGCCCAGCGGCATAGCCTGCATCGCGCTGGTGGGCACGAACTGCCCGTCGACCACGACGGTGGAAGGCAACGCGCTGTCGGCTTTCGCCGTGGGTTTCCTGGATTTCCCGGTCGTCGACCTGTTCGGAAAGATCGGCCTGTCGCAGGGCAACGCCAAGCTGCGGACGCCGGGATTCCCCACCTTCTCCGCCAGCGACAAGAACACGGACGTGGCCTGGGGCGCCGGAGCGCAGGTGCACTTCCTGAGCCTGGCAGTGCGCGCGGAATACGAGCGCTACAAGATATTCGGCGGCACCAAGCTCGACCTGGCGTCGGTGAGCTTCATTTACACGTTCCTGTAGCCACGGCCGCGCCGCGGCCCAATGACACCGCGGCGACCAGCGCGGTGAGGCCAATGGCTGCGGCGAGCCCCGCAGCCAGGGCCAGTTGCTGCTGAGCCCATCCCGCGCCCAGCAGCACGCCACCCATGTAGGTGCCGAGGCTTCCGCCCACAACGCGACTGAGGCCCTGCACCCAGCCCAGCGCGGTGGCGCGCACCGACGCGTCGTAACTGGCGCTGACCAGCGCGAGCAGGCCCGAAAGGCCCGCGCTCAGCACCGACATTCCCAGCAGCAGCACCGCCAGTGACAGCGCGGCGAAGATCGACATTCCGCCAACGAGCATGAACAGCACCATGGCGGCGGCATGGCAGACCACCAGCACGCGACTGGCGCCGAGCCGGTCCATCGTGAACCCGACCACGAATCCCAGCGCGACGGTGAGCAGTTGCCGGGTCGATCCGATCAGACCGGCATCCCCGACGCTGTAGCCCTCGTTGTAGATCACCGTGGGCAACCAGTACACGGCGAAGTTCAGCACGATGTACGACATGGTCAGCACGACGCCGAACAGCGCCGAGCGCAGCAGCACGTTGGGCTGCAGCAGCGTGCGCATTGCGCTGACGGGCGGCGCAGCAGGCAAATCGCGGCGCGGCGCCGGCCGCGACTCGGGCAGCAGCAGGAAACCCAGCGTGACCGCCACCATCGAGGCGGCGCCGCTGGCGTACAGCAGCCACGGCCACCCGAAGCGCGGCACCATGAAGCTGGCGGCCAGGCCCGAGAGGCTCATCCCCACGACGATGGCAGTGGTGGTGAGCGTCACCAGCCGCGACCGAAACCGCGCAGGCGCGAAATCCGACACCAGCGCCAGTGCCACTGGAAGGGCTGCGCCGAACCCCAGGCCCACGATGACGCGCAGCACCACCAGCATGGACATGTCACGGGTGAGCGGGATGAACAGCGACGGCGCGCCGGTGAGCAGCACCGCCACCAGCAGCACGCGCCGACGGCCAAAGCGGTCGGAAAGCGGCGCAATGCCGATGGCGCCGACGAGGGATGCGATCACCGAGGCGGCAAAGACCAGGCCGATCTGGGCGGGCGCAATGCCGAAATCGGCGCCGAGCAGGGGCGCCACATAACTGATGCCGAATGTGTCCACACCCTGCATCACCATGAACAGGCAGCAGAGCACCGCGGCCCGCAGCGGCGGTCCCCGGAATGTGTGCTCACCCCCCTGTGATTCCATCAGCGGCATCTTGACGGTAGGCAGGCGGCAACTCAACGGAGGCACCCGCGAAGATCGTGATGCTCGCGCTGGGACTGCTGCTGGCCGCCTCGCCGGTGCTTTCCGCTTGACTCTGGACCTTGGTCCAGAGTCTAGACTGTGCCCATTGGAGGTCCATATGCAGACCATAGGCATCGGAACCCTGGCGCGCCGCGCGGGCGTAGGCATCGACACCGTGCGCTACTACGAGCGCTCGGGACTTCTCGCCCCGAACACCCGGCTTGCGTCGGGCTATCGGCGGTATTCGGACGCCGAAGTATCCAGGCTGCGCTTCATTCGCCGCGCGCAGGCCCTTGGGTTCTCGCTGAAGGAAATCGGCGACCTGCTTGCAGTGTCGTCGAAGCGTGATGTTGCCAGCGTGAAACGCTCTGCAATGGCCAAGCTTGCCGATGTGGAGAACCGCATCGCAGAACTGGAACGCATAAGAGGAGGCCTGGCGCAGCTCATCAAGTCCTGTCCCGGTCACGGCAGGGCCGCTGATTGCCCCATCCTGAAAGCATTGTCGGAGGAGCAGACATGAACCACCCGCACTCCCACCACGAGCACCCGGCCTGCAGCCACTGCGCACCAGTCGCGCCGCCCCAGCCGGCGAATCCCGATGCCCTCTATACCTGCCCGATGCATCCGGAGGTGCGGCAGCGCGGACCCGGAACCTGCCCCAAGTGCGGCATGGCTCTGGAACCGCTGGATGCGGCGGAGGCCGCCACCGGGAACCCCGAGCTGCGCGACATGCAGCGTCGGCTGTGGATCGCGGCGCTGCTGACGCTGCCGGTGTTCGCGCTGGAGATGGGCGCCCACGTGACGGGCGCCCACCATCTGATCGGCAACCGCTTGTCGCAGTGGCTGCAGTTCGCGCTGGCATCACCCGTCGTGCTGTGGGCGGGGTGGCCATTCTTCGTTCGCGCCGTCGCCTCGATTCGCCACCGCTCCCTGAACATGTTCACGCTGATTGCACTGGGCACTGGCGCAGCATGGATCTACAGCATGGTGGCGTTGCTCCTGCCCTCGAACTTCCCCGGAACATTGAGATTGCCCGACGGCACGGTGGCCGTGTACTTCGAAGCCGCCGCCGTCATCACGACCCTGGTGCTGGTGGGTCAGGTGCTGGAACTGCGCGCCAGGGAACAAACCGGCGGGGCGATCCGCGAACTGCTCAGGCTGGCCCCAAAGACCGCGCGGCGCATAGTGGCCGGGCACGACATCGAAGTGCCGCTCGATGCGGTGATGGCGGGGGACCACCTGCGCGTGCGCCCCGGCGAGTCGGTACCAGTCGATGGCGTGGTGCTGGAGGGCAGTGGTGGGGTTGATGAATCGATGGTCACCGGAGAATCCCTGCCCGTCGCCAAGCAGCCCGGCGCGCCGCTCATCGGCGGCACCCTCAACGGAACCGGCATGCTGGTGATGCGCGCGGATCGGATCGGCGCCGACATGATGCTCACCCGCATCGTGCACATGGTTGCCGAGGCCCAGCGCAGTCGCGCGCCCATCCAGCGCCTGGCCGATATCGTCGCGGCCTGGTTCGTCCCCGCCGTCATGGCGGTTGCGGCAGCAAGCTTCCTCGCCTGGATGATGTTCGGACCCGAACCGGCCTTTTCCTTCGCACTGGTCAGCGCGGTATCCGTGCTGATCATCGCCTGCCCCTGCGCACTGGGCCTCGCCACACCCATGTCGATCATGGTCGGCGTCGGCAAGGGCGCCACCGCCGGCGTGCTGATCCGGAGTGCCGAAGCCCTGGAACACATGGAGAAGGTGGATACGCTGGTCGTCGACAAGACGGGCACCCTGACGGAAGGTCGCCCCAGAGTAGTCGCGGTAGTGCCGGCTGCGGGCTTCGACGAGGCAACGGTGCTGGGCAACGCCGCTGCGCTGGAGATCGCCAGCGAGCATCCGCTGGCATCCGCCCTGGTTGCCTCGGCGCGCGATCGCAATCTGCCTGCTGGCGTGGTGGATCAGTTCCAGTCCGTGACCGGCATGGGCGTCACGGGCAGCATCCAGGGTCGCAGCGTCGGCGTCGGCAACCTGGCGCTGCTGCAGCGCATGCAAGTCGATGCCGCGCCGCTGGCGGCAGCCGCCGAACGGCTGAGGTTGGGTGGCGCTACCGCCATGTTCGTGGCCATCGATGGCAGGGCCGCCGGTGTCATTGCCGTGGCAGACCCCATCAAGGCCACTACACCGGCTGCACTGCAGAGTCTTCGCGCAGCTGGCATCCGGATCGTGATGCTCACCGGCGACAATCGCACCACGGCCATGGCCGTCGCGCGTGAGCTTGGCATCGACGATGTGGAGGCGGAAGTCCTTCCGGAGCAGAAGCACGCCATCGTGAAACGATTGCGCGGCGAAGGCCATGTCGTCGCCATGGCCGGTGATGGCGTCAATGACGCGCCCGCGCTGGCCGAGGCCAGCGTGGGCATTGCGATGGGAACCGGCACGGACGTGGCCATGCAGAGCGCCGGGGTGACACTGGTAAAGGGCGACCTCGCAGGAATCGCGCGGGCGCGAACATTGAGCCGCGCCACCATGCGCAACATCCGCCAGAATCTCGCGCTAGCTTTCGTCTACAACGTACTGGGCATACCGATCGCCGCGGGCGTGCTGTATCCCGCCTTCGGCCTGCTGCTCAGCCCCGTGCTGGCCGCTGCGGCCATGAGCCTGAGTTCAGTATCCGTCATCGGTAACTCGCTGCGCCTGAGATTGCTGAAGTTCTGAGCAGGGATCATTCCTTTGAGGCGGAATGATCGTGGGATCCACCCTGGGGCTTCGCGGCTTCAGGGGCCTTGTGCATGTGCTCCATGTGTTCCTTGCCCATTCCCATGCCCGCGCCCATCTTCGCCGACACCTTGAATTTCAGGGTCGAGCTCATCTTGTGCTCGTCAGGCCCCACGTAGGTGTAGCTGATCGTGTAATCGCCGTCGGCCAGCCTGGGCAGCGGCACAGCCAGCTGCTCCGCGGCAGCCTTGGGCAATTCGAGCGCGGTCGCCGCACTGTCACCGACCTTCTGCACGGACAGCGCCTTGAGCTCCACGGCCTCCTGGAATACGAGCACCAGCCTCTCGGGGCTGGCCTTCACCGTGCTGCCGGCCGCCGGTATCGAGCTTTGCAGGTGCACGTGCGCCATGACCGCCAGTGGCGCCGACATCAGCAGCACCGCGGCCGTTCCAGACTTGAGAATCTTCATGATCTTCTCCTTTGCTCAGTGATGGTCGTGGTCATTGTGAACCGGCGCGCCGGGCTCCGGTTGGGTTGATTGCACCTTGTGCGCGCGAGGAACGCTGGCGCTGTCGTACCAGCCGGGATCCGCATCGCCCACCAGCCGCGGACGGACCTTGAGCAGCGTGAACATGCCACCCATCTCGATCTGGCCGAACGGCCCCTGCCCCATCGCCATGGGCAGCGTGTTCTCCGGCCCCTTTACGTGCCCCATGCCCAGGTGCGTGTTGTGCTCGAACATGCCGCTCTCACCCATGCGCATCACGCCCGGCAGGTGCTGGCGCATGCGCTCTTCCAGCGCGCCCTGCTTCACGCCCACCGGATTGGCCAGCGAATGCCCCATCGCATTCATGGTGTGGTGTGACATGTGGCAATGGAGCGCCCAGTCACCGGGGTTGTCGGCGATGAACTCCAGCTCACGGACCTGCCCAACGCCGATGATCTCCGTGATTTCCGGTCGCCACAGGGTCCGGGGCCAGCGCCCGCCATCCGATCCGGTGACCACGAAGCGGTGGCCATGCAGGTGGATGGGATGGTTGTGCATCGAAAGGTTGCCGACGCGAAGGCGCACGCGCTCGCCCTGCGCCGCAAGCAGCGGTTCGGTGGCGGGGAACACCTTGCTGTTGAAGGTCCACAGGTCGAACTCGGTCATCACCGCAGGATCGGGGCGATACGTGCCGGGGTGCAGCGCCCAGTTGTGCAGCAGCAGCGCGTAGTCGCGCTGCACCGGTGGCTCCTGCGATTCCCGCGGATGAATGATGAAGAAACCCATCATGCCGAAGGCGAGTTGCGTCATCTCGTCCGCATGCGGGTGATACAGGCAGGTGCCATGCTGGCGCAGCGTGAACTCGTATGCCCAGGTTTCCCCGGGCTGTATGTGCGGCTGATTCAGGCCGCCCACGCCGTCCATGCCGTTGGGCAGCAGCAGTCCATGCCAGTGCACGGTGGTCGGCTCGGGCAACCGGTTGGTCACGAGGATGCGCACGCGCTCGCCTTCCACGGCCTCAATCGTCGGGCCCGGCGTCGAGCCGTTGTAGCCCCAGCATCTGGCGCGGCAGCCGGGCGCGAATTCGTGCTCCATCTCCTCGGCGATGAGGTGGAATTCCTTCACGCCGCCCACCCAGTTCCACTCCAGTGAGCGGCCATTGAGCGTGCGCACGCGCCCCGGGCCTGAAACCGCGGCCTTCACGACCGTGGACGGCGCAGCGGCAAGCGTTGCGGCGCCGGCGAGCAGTGTCCTGCGGGAGACTTTCATCGGGATTCCTCCAGGCCGCGCAGCGAACCCATCGCGCGCTGCAGTTCAACATGGGCGTTCCAGAACTTCAGTTGCGCATCCACATAGCCGGCGTAGGCGTCGTATTCCTGCTGGCGCGCCATCAGCACCGCGAAGCTGTCCACGAGCATGTAGTTGGCCTGTTCGGTGAGGCGCGCGACCACGGCTTCGCGTTCAGGGATGAGTCCTTCGCGATAGGCCTGCACCTGTTCGCGCGCCAGTTCGCGCCGCGATACCTGCCGGGCGAGCTCTGCCTGCGCGGAGATTTCCAGCTCCTCCAGTTTCGCCATTGCCGCGGCCAGTTCGGCCTCGACCCTGGCAACGGCTCCCTGGCCCTGCTGGAAAACCGGCAGCGCGATTTCGGCGGAGGGCCCCACGCGCCTCGCGCCATCGGCTTCCCGGTCCAGCGTCGCGCCCACGCGCGAATCCACCAGCAGCCGATAGCGCCGCGTGGACTCGTGCTTCACGCGCAGCGCCTGCACATGGCCGCGGGCCGAGGCGATGTCCAGTCGCTGCTCGATGGCGCGCGCGGCCAGCTCATCGGCCATCGGCAGCGCAGATGAAGGCATGTCGGGAAGCGACTCGGGCACTGCCCAGGCAGACCGCAGCGCGGAAATGCCCAGCAACTTCTGGAGAGTGGCGCGCGCGTCAGCCAGACCCAGCTGCGCGTCGTGCAGCGCGATGCGGGCCTGGGTGGCTTCGGCACGCTGGACCTGCAACTCCAGGTCGCTGATGTTGCCGGCGTCCCGGTACTGTCGCGCCAGGTCCGCCGCCAGCTGCGCGGCTTCGGCGATCGAGCGGCGGACGGCCACACGCTGGTTCGCCGCAACGCATTCGAACCAGGCGCGGCCCGTGTCGGCGAGCACGTCGAGCACGGCCGTGGCGATCACTTCCTGCTGCGAGGCGTACTCCAGGTTCGCGATTCGTTGCCGCGAGCTTCGCAGCAGCAGGTCCGCAAATGATGTCATCAGCGACGCGCCCACCTTGCTGCCCTCTGCCCCTCCGGTGGGCAGCAGCCACGACAGGCCCAGCGATGGATTCTGCAGTCGCCCCGCCTCGAACACGTCGGCGGCCGACAGGCCGAGTTCCGCGTAACGGGCCTTGAGGGATGGGTTGCCCAGCAGCGCGATCTGCTGCGCCCGCTCCAGTGTCAGCGGCTGCGCAAGCCACTCCACAGGCACCGGACCCGCAAACCGCATCGCCGGCGCGCGCGTCTGCACCATTGAATGGACATTCGACCGACCCTGATCCAGCGGCAGGCCTGCGCAGCCGCTGAAGAGGAATGCGGTCGCGATGGCGCAGCCCATGCGCCAGCACGAATTGGACATGTTGAATCTCCCGGACGTCTGCCGGCGATGCCGGCCCAATGCCACGTTTGCGCCGAACGGCGCTGGGGAGATCAGCCGATGGGAGGTCGAAGGTCCGGCGGACGAGTGATGGTCGGTGCCGGAAGATCCGCGCAGGGCATTACCGCCTGGCCCGGCTGCGGCGCCAGCCGCAATACAGCGAACGGCAGACCGCAGGCGGCCGCGCAATGGCAGCTGCCGGTCTTGCAGCAACCATCATCATGGGAGCTGTCGTGATCAGGCGCGGGAGAGGGTTCGGCCTGGGTGTGGCAGGGCATGCCAGACATCATTGCCGCATCATCCGCAGAAAGCGGCTGCGCGACTTCCAC
>Ga0075163_10003807_pt1 | contig 20271 bp, 7 predicted proteins | sample JI1023141ADNA_FD_71478 | JGI IMG/M metagenome (GOLD analysis project Ga0075163, IMG submission 71478) | Wastewater effluent complex algal communities from Wisconsin, to seasonally profile nutrient transformation and Carbon sequestration -... | ecosystem: Engineered > WWTP > Effluent > Algae... | reverse complement strand
AACGTTGCCAGCCAGTACCGGTTATGTTCACGAAAAAGCCCGCATTTACGCGGGCTTAGGTGTGTTTTCGTGCAACTCGGTGCCAGCCGGTGCCAGACGCCGAATCATTCCCACTCGATTGTCAATAGCACCATCCATCTTCAGTGTTTACGCCACTTTCCGTGGATTATGACTTGTTGATACCGTCACCGATACCGTCAAAACCACTTGCCTTGGGAACGCTGCCCGTAGGCAGTCCTCTTGCGGCTTCATTCCGTCTCGGACCGCGCCCAGTGACAAGAAACCGCGCCCTTCATGAGCGTGTCTCCTCAAGCTGGCAAGCCTCTTTATGCGCACTTTACACACCGTTATCGCAGCAAACCAAACTACCATTGATATGCATATTGATCCCACGCGGGATATGAACAAGTACCATAGTATTCCCAAGCCTTCGTATCGAGAACAATGACGTGTCCGCCCCAATAGGCAGAGTCATCAAGTTGGAATACTCCCCACCACCCGCTGTTCTTCGGAATCTGGTCCCAGCGCACTTTCTCATGCTTCCTGACCGCTTTTCTCTTGAACCAGTCCCACATTTCCCGTGCTCGGATCGGGCGGCGTTCCATTGGACATTTACAGTTTCCCTTGTCGCAGCGATAGAAGGACGTATCGGTGAGCAATTCGGCAAAGCCACACCGAATCAACGCGTCGGAAAGAAAGTGCGCGCAATTGTTATCGAACTTTTGAAGTCCTTTGCAGCATGAGACAGGCTGCGCACCACCGCAATCTCGGCAGACGCCGCTCCAGACTCCTGCGATGCCTGAAAGGGTGGGAACTTCGCCTGGAGCTAGTTGAAGTTCCACAACCTCTGCTGTGCTGAGTGCCGGCGCAGGTGCGCCCGGCACACTCTTAGGAGCCGGAGGAGCGAAGTTCTCGGAATCCCAACGAGACTCACCGAATGGAAGAATTGAGTGTGCGGGCCCTTCTACTGTAAGTGACATCCCTTCGTGTGAAATTGAAGTAGAGATCCGTGTCAGTCCCTGCGGAAAAAATGCTACGTGTTGAGCGAGCAGTTCCCGTAGCAAACTCAGGTAAACACTATCTTCTTCGCCCTGAACGACTCTATTAGCTTTCGAAATACCTACGCGATTGGGATCCTTGGACAAACCCGCTTGGCGCGGAGTGGTTTTCTTCCTGTCGACCATGGCTTAACTCCTATGTAAAGTCAGTCACGAACCATGCCGGCCCGTTGAGGCGTACCCTTTTCCGGAATGTCATCGTCGCGAGCACCTCAGCGCTAGCGGTGGGAAATGAGAGCTGGCTAAATGGGGACAAAAGCGTTATCAAGTTGTACCAGAGATACACGCCCGATCTTCTCGAATGGCCCACCGCGAACGTTGATATCGAGGGAGATCGCTCTACGCTGGCCCGGCGTCAGATCGATGGTCGCCTCGTTGAGCGCGTCCACGACGTCTCGTGCCACTTGTCGGGCGAAAGCCTGCACTTCCGCAACGGTGCGCAGAGTCAGGTTTGGCTGCAGCACCAACGGATGGAAGTACCAGTAACGGTCTGGTACATCCTTAGTGGGGTCGGTGATGGGTCTTGGCCCCCCGCCCTTAGGAACACAGAGTCGGCCTTGGAGAGTGAGGTTGAGTGGGGCCGACTCCGATATCGTAGCCAGCAAAGACGTCAGGTAACGCTCAATCGCATTGGCAGGCAACTGCGAGGCCGCTCTCGGAAGCACCACATTCGACTGAGCAGTGCTCGGTGAGACCGGCTCTCCGGCTCCGATCTCCTGCGACTCATAGACGAATTCCCTGTTGGAATCGACGCCGCCCCCCAGTTCCTTTAGGTTCCTGTATGCCTTGAACTTCGATACCGCCGCCTGCCGCTCAAGAACGGGCAACCGCGTCCGCGTCAGCACCAGCGGACTGTTCGTTAAGCTGAAATCAGCGGGCGGAGGAGTCTTCTCGAACTCCCATTTCGTGTTGGTGAAGACTAGGAGTTCAGTCTCGACGTCCGGGAGCGCCGACAACGTCATGACTCGAGACTGAAGCACATCAACCAACCTGTAGCCTTCGCGGATAAGAAGGTCGAGAGCCTCGGGCTTGGTTGAAAGTGCCCCGGATTCGAGGTTCTGCCGGATGCTGGCCATGCAATCGAAGAGTGTTGCCCCGACTTGACTAGCCATCTCGCTGCGTCCGACGATAGGTGCTGGATACTCTATGGTCCACGAAATCATGTCCCCGTCCACCGTGCTCTCCGCAGGCGTCAGCGCAACGGAGTATTCCCACGAGAGGCTGGGAGAAGGAGTCGCGGCTAGGTTGCCCGTGAACTTCGCCCTCTGCTCATCGATCTTCGGCGGTCGAGGGACCAAACGTGATGGCAACCTTGCCTTGAACTCGTTCTGGACCCAGGATTGACTGCTGGGTCGGATCAGCTCAAGCCACTTGCTGCGTCCGACGTCAAGGTCTGATGCCAGTGCGAGCCCCTCATCGTCACGAATCTGGAGGTAGCGCGGCTCGAATGCGAGGGTGCCATCTATTTCGCCTCGCCTTCCGTCCGCATAGCTATTTCGGGGCACGTAGAACGCTACGTCTGCCATGTAGTTACCGCGTCGGTCGAGCGGAACCTTCGCCATGGTCGAGAAAACGACTTGAGGCGCCACACCGTCCATCTTCGCGCGAGCCTCACGGATCTCGATACGGCCAAACGCCGACACCGTGTCCAAGCCGTAGAGCTTGGGGGCGATATTCATCGGCACCTGAAGGAACGCGCCAGGTGCAAAGGCAACCGCGAGATTGCGCAGGAACTCGTCGTGGGCGACAAACCTCGTTCGATCGTTCACTGCACTGCTCTGCATGCGTGTTACCCACTCGATCCGGAGCTTGAAGATCTGCGCCAACTCGCTCTTCATATGAACCGCCCGCGCAAGCGTCTCCAACGCATCGCTGCGCCCGGAGATCGGCACAAGGGTGCGCTCGAGCAACTCCGTGAAGCGGTACATCGTTTCGTCGAAGTCCACGTCCTTCACGAACATCTCGACCTGGGTTTGGCTGCCCGGTCGCAAGACCAGCGCTTGACCCGAAGCCAAGGACTGCCTGAGGGGTTTGGTCGCGCAACTCAGCACCTGCGACGGGTCCGTCGGACTCTCTATGCGCACAAGGGCCTCAGGTACAAGGTAGACCTCGGTCGATTCGGTCGCAATTCCAGATGCGCGTCGGTCAACCAGCCTTGCTACCTTGAACTGGTTGTATTGGGCCTCAACGCGTGCCGAGAACTCGCCCCAGACAGCATCGGTGGAAAGCTGGTCCCGATGGTCCAAAGTTGGATAGATTTTTGATTCCGCCTGCCCGCAGCCTTCAACAGCTGCTCCGGTCGTGGGGTCGGTCCACACCAGACTGCTGTCTCGAAAGACAACGAGGTTGAGGCGAAGTGCGAGTTCAGATGGCGAAAGACCAGCGCGGGGCTTGGTCAGATTGAGGTTCGACTGGGGCTGGATCAGCCAAAGCGCATCCTTTACGCGGTCGGGTTTCTCGACGCTACCTTCGTCGCACCACAGTCCGAGCGCGGGTTCTGTCTTGGCCAGCACACTATCAATCAGGTCACGTACATCCGTAAGGAAGCGTATGATCTCCGCATTTATCGAATTCACGCCACCGGTCAAAGGGCCATGGATTCTCACCTCGGCATAAACCTTGTTACTCGGATCAAGCTGGCATAAACACTGGACAAAGCGTTTTCTGAACTCCTTTAGGCGCTCCTCGATCATTGCTGCCGGATTGTGCGGCTGCCCGGGATCGCGCGTCTTGTAGGAGTCCTGCAGCATGCGGCGCAGGACAGCAGTCTCGAATCGCAGCGCGACCTCCACACCACGGCCCGCTTGCGCGAACGAGTAGCTCATCCGAACTCCGGGCAGTTCCCCAAGGGGAATCAAGCGATCAAAGTACTTGAGGTCGCCCTGACTGCGCTTCTCATAGCCCGGCAATCTGTTGCCATAGACGTCTCGCAACCCGAACTTGACCGTGATACGGTCTCCGACCCCGGCGTACGGGTTCGGCTCGGCTGCAGTTGATCCCTTATGAAAATTCTTGATTGGCAGCGCGACGTTATAGCGATCCTTGTCGTTTGGGTCAGCGCGGGTGTAAGGCACGATCTTGTTTGGCGACACCGCCTGGAAGGCGGCGGATGCCTCGGTGGAAATCTCCAGCAGGTCGAACTTGTCTGCCAGCGATCCCAGCAATCCGTCATGAATCTCCTGCTTCTGCACGGCCCGAGGGCCTGAGGCAGCGAGGCGAACAATTGGGGACCGGACTCCTTCGATGCGCTGCGGGCGAAACCGGATCCAACCATGCGGCTGCACCGGCCGCAGCACGGAACGATTGAACCGCATCACTGCGACACGCGGAGGTTCATCGGCCCCCTGCAGGGTGGCCTCCTTGACGAAGGCAGCATTGAATGCATCGGACCAGGCGTGCTGGTGGCTGGCAATCGGCGCTCGCTTCGATTTCAAGAGGAGCGTAACGGCCAACTCAGCTCTATCGCCAAACAGCTGACTGAGTTCGTCGCCGAGGGGCCTACTGCAGATTAGCCAGTATCCCCCCGAGCTAAGCACGCTCGCATCCTTCAGCATGGTCAGCGCACGCGGTAAGTCCTGCTCCAGAGCAAGGCTAGCCAGATAGGGCGCCTCGTCGGGCGCTGAGCTTAGCAAACTAACCGGTGGCTGCGTGATCCGTGCTAGGTTCGAGCGGTAGATCCACGGCCCTTCGTCCTGCTGCAATTGAAGAGATTGCTGCGGACGCAGATAGATGCCAGGCTCGTTTGGCTCGAGTCCGAGTACTTTGCCGATGCCTTGCGCGTCGACGTGCTTGACATAGCTGTTTTTCGAAAACGGCCGCAAGAACTGCGCAGGCAATTCGAATTCCACGCTTCCAGACTGAATCGCCAAGGCAAGCATCTCGAGGTGACGCTGAGCGCGGTAGTTGCCACCAACGATTTCGAACCCCGTCCGGTTGCCGGAACTTTCTTGGGCTTGCCGCAGGATAATTTCCACGACCGACGCCGGAGCGAAGTCAACCTCCACATCCGCGGTGTGTATCGAACCCGATACAGTCAGGCTTTCCCGACGCTCCCTCAGCAACAAGGTTGCAGCAAGCGGTGGGGCGCCGCGGTCGCTGGCTCTCGGCGCCTGGTCGTCCGGCAGTAGCCACAGCGCTCCCTTATCGGTGCCGCCGACCTCGTATCGTGGTCCAAACGGGATCTCGACGGGGCTCTCTGCAGCGGGCGGAAGCTGGTCCATCCTTGCAAGTTGAATCTGATTGCCGATAGACGGGGCATCGGCCGCCAACGCAGCCATGATGTCTCTGTCGACTGGCCACTGGTAGGGTAGGGTCGTGCCACTCGCGGGATCAACAGCTGGCGATGTATCGATCAAGACCCATGGAGTGCCCGACTGCGCCTTTAGGTACAGCGTGCCCTTGTCCGGCCAATGCGAGTCCAACCATGCCAGGCCGACTTGCTGGCCGGTTAGAGCAACAAGCGGCATCGCGGATGTATCCACGCTGCGGGAGCGCGGGCGCTTGCCCGCAACGTGCGCTTCCGCCCACGACTGCAAGCGGGCACCTGGGGCGGGAACTCTCAATCCGGCTAGATGCAGCGTGCTGGCCTCGGCATAGACCTTATGGAGGCTGTCCAAGGTCTCAGAGGACGGGGTCATCATTGCGAGCTCGAGGTCTCGCCAGCCGATCGGCTTCTGTTGAACCGAGCGGATCACAAATCTGAGCCCGGCCCGCAGTACCGACAAGAACCAATCCTCGAAGATCAGCTGAGTTGCCGGTCTTGTCGCAGCACTCTTCTTCCGTGCGATCCTGGTGTCGCGTTCCTTCAACTGCTCGACCGCGTCCTCAAAGTACTTGCGTAACGCGTCTTCATAGCCCGCATTGACAACCTCTGCTCCTGGAATGCCGACCGTATGTCCAGTGAAGTCATCGCGGTCGTTCAATGCGAAGCTGAGTTCGGGGAATGTCGGGAAGTAGGCAGCATCAAGAGCCTTGGGGGGCGTACCGCTGCCAACCTGCGGCCGCGCGCTGGCCGGATGTGAGATGACGAACTGCAGATTCTTCGCGAGAAACGATGCGATCTGTGAATAGGCCGGTCCGCTCTTTGCGCCCTTTTCTTCGAGAGAATCCAGAACCGTTTGCACGTCATTCGGCCGAACGATGAACTTGTTCCAGTCACCCCCATAGAGTTGGTCCAGCACAGGCTTCAGCGCCCACGCCATGGCCACCACTAGGAGGCTAGCCGCCGGGAAATCACCTGTAGTCCTAGCTTCTGTGTCGCACAGCAAACCGACTTGAAGCTTGGCTTCAGCCTCTTCACGTCCCGCGTTGCTGCTGGTCTCGAGCGAATAGTCGATAATGAGGAAAAGTTTGAACGGCTGCGGGTGCGCGAAGTACTCGAATGCCGTCCAGGGGTTGGCGAGCCTCAGCATCGCTCCCGGCAGCCCAGCCGCCCGAATGTTGAGCGTGCCCAGGCTCCAATCCTGGTGAATCACGGTCTCGAAATGCAGGTCGACTGCAATCTCGAGCGTTCCGTCGAACGGAATGCCGATGCGTGCAATGACCAACCTGAGCGACACGCTGACGCCGAGGTCGATGCTGAGAGTGATCGGCGCCCTGGGCTCAAGGGCAAGTCCAGCCTCTGCCCAGGCAGCCAGCATGAACCCGAACTTGATGATGGCGAAATCAACGACTGCGTAACCCTCGAGGAGAAGTCCCGCAGTGCCAACTATGCGCCAATGGACGGCCGATGGCTCCGGGGTTGGATAGGGGGGATCAAGTTTTGCCAGCCGGCCAAAAGCACCTTCCAGAGTGGCGTAAAGCGTAAGCGAAATACCCGCGCGGAAGATTCCCGCCTCGATCGTTTTTCCCAGTCCGAAGCGCCCGGCGAGGCCGAATTCGATGACTGGTGAATATGCATAGTGGCCGTTGTAGCTAGGATTCCATTCGCGAGGAACTAGGCTCAATACCTCAGCGCCCTTCTCCCCAAAATAGACGCCGCCGAAGCCGATGAACGGAAACAGTTCCGCACTGAAGGACCTCGAATAGTCGCGACCGCGCGGGAAGCCAAGGTCAAGGCGCCAGTTACCGTTTGTGTAGATGTCAAGGCCGAGGTTGCCAAGCACCACCGTCACAGCGCCGAGGTCCATGCGACGGAAAGCGGCCGGCGGTGCGATCTCGATGGCGTAGAGCCCGATCTCGTCAGAGATCTTGCGATACAGAACGTCGATGTCGATGAAACTCGCCGTCGCGGGCACGGCGACATGTACACCGTACAGTGCCTGCTGCTCGTCGCTCATGACGAAATGCACATTGGCGGCGTCGCCGAGTTTCACCTCCGTCGCAACGGTCCAGTCGGTACCTCTGTCGTAGAGGATCCCACTTTCCGAGAACAGTTTCTTGAGGCGCTGCTTGAACTTTGGGCCATCGGTTTGCGGATTAAACGTGGCGCTGTCGCCGTCTTCGTTTAATTTTCCATTTAGTAGGTTCTTTCGCGCCTCCACAACCAGTGCGCGCGCATTCCACGCTGCACCGGATTGAGCCAGCCATTTGAGGCGTTGCCCTAGTATGAGGACTGGGATCTCGAATCCACCACCAATCTTGTAATCGCTACCGCCGACCAGCCATCCGGCGGGCCCACCCTCAGCGAACACGACCATTAGCGTGACATTCTTCTTCTCGGGAACGGCTTTTCCGAGTACCTCGACGAAGGCCCCGGCAAGCGCAAGTGCCGCCGTGAGCCCCTGGTTTGGCGGCAAATCACCTGCCGTTAGCAGCGCGACCTCTTGGGCAATGAAACGCACGACGCCCTGGATACCGATCTCAAGCTTGCCCTCGACCCCCGATAGTTTGAACCCCAGCGCTGGCATCTGGACACTGCCGACATTCCACTGCCAGCCGAGCAGGACGCGCCCCGTAAGTTTGTTCTGCAGCCCAAGGAGTTTGCCAAGGCCACCGAGTGCAACTTCCACCTCGAGCGCGAAGTCGAAGCCATCCTTGATTTCAATACCCGGGAACTTGAGGTTGAAATAGCCGAAGTCGCTGGGGAACTTCGGCAGTTTCGCGGCTACGGTCCCGCTCGCGTCCGCACGAGTCCGGCCTGACCAGACGAAACCTCGGAGTTGGGCTCCGATTCGCTCGAGCAGTCCACCGGGACGAGACGTCTTTATTTCAGCTTGCATTGCACCGGCCTCGAATCCGAATTTCGGGCTCACATCGCCATCAGCCCGATCGAATTCAAGAGTGACCGCCGTATTGGAGAACGCTAACTCATCGAGAGACAGCAGATCGCCCTGTGTTTTCTTGAATGCGAGCTTGCCTGTGACTGCAAAGCGGGTGTGGACGTGCTCCGGCGCTCCCTTCGTGACAGTACTGCGTAGCTCGACGCGTTCGACCGTGACGGACTCGAGGATGGGATTGTCCGTTCCAAACGGCAACGTCTTGATGTCTTCGTTAACGAAGGTGTAGATGTCTTCCGAATGGCCATCGCGCACTCGCACCTCGTAGCGACCTTGGATCTTCAGGTCGTGTGCGAACGCATCCGAGGTCCTGCTCTTCGGCTTTTCCTCGAACGAACCACCGGCGATCGAGCCGAGCCTGAGTGTGAGCAAAGCATCAAAGCGCCGAATCGCCGAGTCCTCGAACTGCACCGCAAGACGATCGACCCGCATGCCGTATCGGTTTTCGTCGTGGCCGCGCAGGATCGGATCAGTTTCATTGAGCAGTTTCGAAGCGCTCTTGCGCCGGGTGCCCTGTGAAGCTGGATTCTTGTATTCGTAATCGACTAGTCCAAAGAAGGAACTACGCGTGATCTTCAGAGAGGCATCCGATTGTGCCTCGATCCTGTTTGTGTCGATACCGAAGTAGGGAGCGGAGAAGTTCGATTTGGCGATCCCAGCCTCCATGCCCGCTGCTTGCTCGGGAAACCCCACTGGAAGCGCGTCGAAGACCATGACGCCGTTCCAGTTGTCGGCCACGATTCGCTCCTTAAAGCCGCGGTACATCTCCTTCTGGTCGGCGTTTCCCGAAGTCGCCCGCCTCTTGTACTCTGCTATGTCATTCTGCAAACGCTGCTGCACGCCCCGGGCCGACCCGGGCTTGTTGAACACGTCCGGAAACAGCCAGGAGGTGAACTCGCTTACCAAGCTTTCGGTCGACTTCTTGCCGAACTTCACCACGAGTATCGGCGGCTTGCTCGGCACGTTCGTAGAGAGTCCGCTCGGCGGCACAGGCAGCAGCAGGTCGAACTTCCAGCCACGCACGTGGACCGTTGCTTCGACGCGGCCCACATCGCCATACTGGCTTGGATCAAGTGGGAAGCTGATGACGAGAAAAACTTCCGCGTGCCGGAGTGCATCTTCAATGACCCAGCGCGGCGATCCCTTGGGTCGGTGAAACGTCAGCTCTAGGTTGGTCTTTGCGTCCTCGTCGAGGCTGGAGGCGATCCTGATTTCCTGCCAAGTCTCGTTCTCGATGCGGACCAGAAAGCCTTGCGGCGTAGTGATCCATCCATCCGTTGTTAGCCTCGCCTGTGAGAGAAGCCTCGCGGGTGCATCCCCGATCGTCCGGACACGAACTGGCGAAAGCACGCTCTGCTCGAAGAACGCGTAGGCGTCGCGCGCCGCTGGCTTGGAATAGTCGACGCCTCCTGCGGGCGACAACGGAATTAACACTGGGTCTTTTCGTATTGGGTTCTTCGCGAAGCCCCAGGCGGCCTCCGGCGACTTGCCGTTGGGTGGCTTTGGTGCCGTGGGCGAGTACGCCGGGGCTTCATGTGGTTGAAGCACGAACTCGACCAGGTCACCACTCCGCGGCACCAGTTTCGCCCAAGAAGTCTTGCGGTAAGGCTCGAGATTCTGGCCGAGACCGCCTTTGAAGGACCGCGCGAGCCAAGAGGGCAGTTGCAGAGACTTATTCAGGCTCGCGGGCATCTCGATGGGCGAATAGGCGTTCATGCCTGGCACAAAATCGATGTACTCCCGGCGTTCTGGATCGTTCGATATATGCATGAACTCTGTGGCCGCCCCCCCAAGGAGCAATGGCGCCACCGCCCCGGGGCGCCCAACTTTAGTGCCAACCTGTATCCCGAAACGTCCCGAAGGAACGAGATCAGACTGTCCGTGCAGTTGCTGCTCGACTACGAACTCACCCAGGTCGGGCTGGAGGTATACGGCAGTGCCGTCGGCGATCCGCAACGTCGAGAGAAACGCGCGTTGCGGGTTCGGGGTTGGTCCCGGAGTGGTTAGCGTAATGATGCGGACCGACGAGCAGAATGGATCGCCTGGATTATCGCCATGCCAATGTCGAAACGGGTTGAGTCGAGCCCGCAGGCCCACGCGCACGTCCCTGACCCACGGCGCGAGTAGTGGCAACCTTATGGTCTGCGCTTCGCCGAAGTAGTAGCTGATGCCGGGATTCCATAGCTGCGCAAAGGAGCCTTGATTGACATCCCCGTCCAACACCATCCGGGCCGAGTTCCACCCTCCCCTCTGGCTCGCGTCCTTTGTTGCCTGAATGAATGTCAGGCTGGTATTGATGGTGTTGCCGCTGCCGCCCGCGAGCGTGATCGACTGCGCGCCGCGAATACGCAACTCGTTGTCAGCCGATGCCTCCAGTACGCACATCCGACCCGCGCCCACAACAATGGAGATGCGCCAATCCTCGATTGAGACAGTGTCCGTTCGAACAGTGGCGGCCGCCACATCGCCAAGAATGCCGTCCTTGATGCTAGGTCGACCAGTCGCATCCAGCGCAAGAACAATCAGCACGTTGCTCGAGAACGCTGAGCTCGATTCCGAATCGTCGACGGCCATCTGGAGCAGTCTCCACGTCGGCGGAGTCCAAAACCCGCCATCGCAGAGCAGGAAACGTCCCCTGCCGAGGCCCTGCGCCAGAGAAATCGATGAGGGGAGCGAAGCGCCGAGATCTGCATCAGCCAGAAAGGCAATAAACCCACATCCTGGCTCCGCGCTAAAGCTCACTAGCTCTGGAATGAATAACCGCCCGCCCGAAACCCTGCTTAGAGTAGTCATTTCCACGATACCTCATCGTCAGGCGCCAGAATCAGATCGCCGATCTCCTCGAAGCTGCGATAGTCGAGCGATGCATAGCGGAAAAGCGGCGCGATGCGTCGAATTTCGACTGATCTGGGCTTTGGGCTTGTTATGCTTCGGTTGGAATTGGAACCGCTTCTCTCGTAGGCGACAGCGCCCAGGGTTCCACGATCGGCTTGAACCACATCGCGGATTCGGGTGCCCATTTCGACCCAGCTCAGCGCACCATTGATTGAAATTCTGATCTCTGGAATGGGTAATGCCCTAGCACTGATCAAGAAGCAGCGCCCGTCGACGCAGCTCTTGCGTAGGGTGTCACGCGCCTCTGTTCCTTCTGGTGAATCACCGTCCACTAAGTTTGCATTATGCGAGAGATTGATGGCACCTGCGTAATTGTCGGCCGCGAAGATCATCGGTAGAGCAAGCACCTTGATCCTGGTCTTTGAAGCCATGTCCTTCTGGCCCACCACCAGAGATGGATAGCGTAGGACTAGGACACCGCTCTTGCCAGTACAAGCGGGGTTAACAAAATCCCACGAACCGTTGATCAGCCTGAAATTCTTGACGACGAAGTCCGGTTCCGGACTGCTAGCGTTCATCTCCAGCACCTGTGACAGGTCTGTGGAATTGAAGTCGGCGATGTCGGATCCATAGATCGTTGGCCGCCATGCTGATAGGGTGGTGCATCCACCGCGTTTCACCACGTCGTAGACCACGCTGGATGTTCCCGCACTTGCCCAACCTTCGCGCAACTCTGAGAGATTGGCGGCCGAATAGAAATGACTGAAGACAAGCCGCAATCGCATTCCAGGACGCAGCGCAACTAGCTTTTCGTTTGAGTCAGGGTCAAAGAGATAGTTGTGCCACAAGTCCTCGGTAAATGTTCGTGGTATCAGCGTGGATACCAATTCGATTAAGTTAGACCGAAATGTGCTCCGCGCTTCTTCTGGCACTTCCACAAAGCATGTCCCGGATTGCGCCAACCCAGCGTTGATCGATTCCTCCAACCGTCTCGGATCGATTCGATCCGGCGATGCCATCCGCACTCTTGTGTGCGCCGACGACCTAAATCCCCAGGCTGGCTGTAGTCGAACATCCTCGTCGGAACCTTCGCGTGCTGCAAATGGGATTTCGAATCCATCGCACTTCGCGACCCATGGCATCGGCAGGACAATTGAGAGGTTCTGCGATGTGGAAACTCCCGGTGGAACTAGTAGAGCTTGTGTAGACTTGGTGCCTATGGTGACGGAGTAGTTTCCCGTCCCATAGCTCGCACACCCACTGGCACCTGCCGCTATCGCCGCAAGAAATATGTATTGGGCGAGAACAGCTGCGCGCCCGAAGTTGCCAAGAAAGCTATTCACAACTCCCCTCCCCTAAGGATCAGCGACCGCCTCCTACCCGACGATTTCCCACTACTAAATTGCCAATGTCACTTCATATCGTCGTCCCGATGACTATTCTTTTGAATTACGTTTACTCGATATCACATCAGCATTGTACCAAGTTGAGCTATGCATATCGATTCGTCGACACCTTACGTAAACCAGGATCTACCCTACCCCGCCGCCAGCCATGTATGCCAGAGCCACGGCCCGCTCCTTTAAACCGGACGTAAGAACTCCCTATTGCTTCGGCTTCACGGCGAACGCAGCATAAAGGGCACCAACGAGCGTCCCTACCGTCGCTGTTCGAATGCCATCCCACACCCCCTTAAGCTTCGTCGCGACGTTGCGTTGCGTCTCTGCAATGAATTTCGAGTTCTCGCTCAGGACGTTGGAAAAATCGTCCGGGGCTGTGAAGGCTTGAAGGGACATCCACCCGGAAACGATAGCCCAAGAGACGAATAGAAGGACTATTCCCAAAGCAAGCCATCGGCTGTCGGCAAACGTAGTCAATCTCAAAAAGGGCTTCGCGCCGTTGGGGTTCTGTACCACCTCGATGGCTAGCAGAGCTGCGAGTACAGCCGAGATTGCAGCATGCAAGCCATAGAACGTGCTTACTGTGGCATCATTTAATTCACGAAGTCCCTGGCCGAGTTCTTTGGCCAGCGCTTCTACCTTTGCCGGTTCATCTCCTGTTTTAGCCTCAGCAATGCGCTGTACCATTGAAATAGTAAACTTTGAAGCCCTCCCCGTTTCGAACGCGGTGAACCAATAGGCAAACAGTGCTAGGAGGACGAGTAACCACCTTAGTGTCGTAGTATTCATGCATACCCCAATGACTTTTCAATATATTGCTCGTACCTGGAAGCGGAACGGTATGCTCGTGATCTCTCCGAGGCACACTTCTCCAACACTGTCCTTTGTATGTTATAGCAATGTAGGATGAAAGTACCTGAAAATCAATTACCTTCGCGGACCTCACGATGAGGTAGTAGCTTCTCAGCTCGCCTGTGCTATCAGCAGGCATGTTCGGATATTCTTCAGGTGGGCATTAGAATCATGCCTCGTCATGCGAACGGACTGCCGCAGGCTAACAATCGCGATCATCCGCTTGCCCGCCCGCAGCGAGCCCTGTACCGATTTTGTCGTTGCATCGCGCCGGGAACGCACACATAGCGTACGATTTCTTGGACCGAGCCCGCCGCGGCAAAATGCACCCCGCGAGAATGTCTTCCCACCTCCTGACCAAGGCAACCACCTGTTGGTCGGTCATCAAGTTGACTTGATGCGTGATCGGCAAGGCTTGCCGGCTCAGCCCTTCACCCTTACATACGCGTAGGCCGCCACGGCCTGCTGTGTCTGGCCCGTCAACGCCATCCTCTGTGCGGACAACTGGATGACATCCGACAGGAAGGGCTGCGTCTCGGCGAACACCAATTCCGTATGTCCAGCGCATTGTTCGCAACCCACCTCAGGTGGCAACCGAGCGGGTTCCTGCATCATGGGTTTATTGGGGTCGGCAGAGCTTGCCCACGGCCAAGCACCGAAATCGGAAGACTCTACTTACTTGAAACCCCAGCCAGGCAGCGCATAGAGCGTTTGTCTACATCGAAGCCTTGGGCCACCCAAGATGGTCATGTAAACTCCTTAGCGGTACATGCCGATATCGTGCTCGGTCAAGTCGGCCATAGCGCAACCGGGAGTCAGTCCACGTGAAATTCATCCATGCTGCAGATCTGCATGTCGATAGTCCGCTACGCGGCCTGGACAGCTATGATGGTGCTCCCGTGGCGCGCCTGCGCGGCGCCTCGCGCCAGGCGCTGGTGGCCTTAGTCGAACTCGCCCTCGAGCAACGTGTGGCGATCGTGCTACTGGCCGGCGATATCTACGATGGCAACTGGGCCGACTTTCGAACGGGCCTGTTCTTCCGCGAACAGATGCTGCGGCTGCGGCGCGCCGGCATCCTCGTCTTCATGGTCAAGGGGAACCACGACGCGGAAAGCCAGATCACGAAACAGCTACCCGAAGTCGAAGGCGTCCACGTCTTTAGCGCTTACAAGAGCGAAACGATCGACCTGGAGGCACTCGGCGTAGCTGTACACGGGCGCAGCTTCCCGCATCGCGCGGTGCCGGAGGACTTGGTGCCCCTCTATCCAGATCCGCTGCCGGGGCGCTTCAACATCGGCCTTCTACATACGAGCCTGACTGGACGCGAGGGCCACGACTCGTATGCGCCTACTTCCGTCGAGGCGCTGTGCGAAAAGGGCTACGACTATTTCGCGCTAGGCCACGTGCATACGCGCGAGGTGGTCCGGCCGTCTGATCCCCGCATCGTGTTTCCGGGTAACCTGCAGGGGCGCCACGCCAAAGAGACCGGCCCGAAGGGGTGCGAGTTGGTCACGGTCGAGGGCGGCGTCATCACCGCGGCCGAGTTTGTTCCCCTGGAGGTAGTGCGTTGGCATCAGTTTCGCCTCGATGTATCGGGGCTAAGTTCCCTCGACGCTTTGGCGCGGCACTTCGTGGGCCAAGCGCGCGAACTCGTCGCCGATGCCCGGGACCGTCTCCACGCTGTGCGCCTCCTCATCCAGGGGGAGTCGGCGCTGCACAGGCTGGAGGCTGAGGAGCCCGGTTCGATCGCCGCGGCGATCCAGGCGGCAACCCAGGACCTGGAAGATACGGACATCTGGATCGAGCAAATCCGCCTCGACCTGCAGTCGCCCATGGATCGCACTGCCATGGCCGCGCGTGCCGATGCGGTTGGCGAAGTCGTGAGGCTGGTTGACGTGGTCAGCACTGACGAGGGACAACTCAAGGCGTGGTTCTCACAGCAGCTGGCCGAGATGAAGGACCTTCCGGGCGCGCTCGCTGACGTCGACCCGATGACATTCGACTTCGCCACTATGCGCGCGTTTCTCGCGGACGCCGAAGCAACGGTGCTTGCTCAGATTTCCGGTATCACGACCGAAGGGGGCGTCCAATGAAGCTGCGCCGCCTGCACCTGAAGGCTTTCGGCCCTTTCACCGACCGCGTGCTTGACTTTGGCAGGGCCGCGCAAAGACTCGTGCTCGTGCATGGCGCCAATGAGGCAGGCAAGTCATCCACCTTGCGCGCCATCTCGGATTTGCGATTCGGGATCCCATTGCAAAGCAAGGACAACTTCATACACGCTCACCCGGACATGCGGGTGGGTGGTGAGTTCGTTGATCGGCAGGGCAACGAGTATTCGCTGATACGCCGCAAGGGTCGCGGTACAACGCTCTGCTTCGCCGACTTCGAACTTGGGGGCTTCGCCTTGGAAACGCCCGTTCCACCAGATGTCGAGATTCTGCTGAACGGCGGGCTTCGCAAGGAAGAGTACGAGTCAATGTTCGGACTCGACCACCGCCAGCTGCGAGAAGGTGGTCAGGCACTCCTGAAAGGCGAAGGTGACGTCGGGGCAGCCCTGTTCGAAGCGAGTGCTGGTATTCGCAGCATCCCACAAATCCTTGAGCGTCTGGATGCTTCAGCGCGCAGGTTCTTCATGCCCGGCGCGCGTGGAAAAAACGCACGCATCAACGAAGCGATGAAGGCGTACGAAGAACGCCATGGTGAGTACAAGCAGGCCCTGGTGAGACCGGCGCACTGGGCCGATGTCTTCAAGAAACATCAGGCGGCGGCTGCCGATGTTGCCGAGCTTGAGGCGCGCCGCGGGGAGCTGAATACCAAGTTGCTTCTAATCAAGGAACTGCGCGCCGTGGCACCGGTAATCAGCACGCTGCAGCATGCGTCGCGGATCCTGGATGACCTGAAGTCGGTGCCACTCCTGTCGCTAACCGCAGCCACCGAGCGGGCCGCCGCCGAGTCCGGCCTGTCTGATGCGCAGCATAATGCCAAGCTAGCCTCGGCAGAGGCTGTGGGCCAGCAACAGCGGCTCGACGAACTCAAACTGGATGTTGCGATCCTGGACGTAGCACCGGCGGTCAAGCGACTCGCGGCCTCCGCGGAGGCGATCGATCAGCATCGCCGCGATTTGGCTGACGCCACTGTCGACGTGGCTACGGAAACGGAACAGGTCGTCCGGCTCGCAGCCAGAATCGACGCGTCGCGATCCGCTGAGGCGGTCGGCGAACACGCACCTGCGAGAACAGCACGGGTCAGCATCGAGCAGCTTCTGCATGCCTTAGAACTCGCCGAGCAGGCGCTTAAGCAGCACCAGGAATCCGGGCGCCAGAGCATGGACGCCGAGGAATCTACGGCCGAGGCACTGCCCTCGCCGGAATCGCGAACGATGCTGCGCATCGCCCAGGCCGAACTCGCGCGCAGCGATTCAGATCTCAAGCGTCTGGCTTCGCTACCCGGTGAAATCAAGGCCGCGCGACGCGCGGTGGCCAACGGGTTGGAAGCCGTCGGTTTGGTGGATGAAGCGGCCCTACGCAGGGTGCAACCACTGCTGGACGCGCAGATCGACGTCGCGATGAAGCAAGAAAATGCCTCCGCGACACGGCGCGATGCGCTCGAAAAACGAATCGACCAGATTTCCGAGGCGCTGCGCAATGAACTCAGCCAGCGCGATCGTCTGCTTGCCAAAGGTGAGGTCCCGACGCGGGACGATGTCGAGACGGCACGCTCGCATCGGGACGCCGAGTGGACACTGCTGCGCGGAATCTACATTGACGGCACGAGTTCTCCCACCGATGCGCGCGCCAGCGACAAGCCGCTCCCGGCGGCTTACGAGGACGCGGTAATTCAGGCCGATCGCCTGGTCGACGAGTTGGCCAGTGACACCGAGCGCGCGGCAGCACTGCAGTCGAGCAAGCGGGCAATCGAGACCTTGGAGACGGATTGCAGCGAACTCAAGCACCAACTCGAAGAACTCGACCGGGACGAAGAGACCCGGCAAGCGATTTGGCATCAGACGCTTGCTGCGGCAAATCTGCCTGCCCTGTCGCCGGCAGCGTTGCGCGACTGGCAGGCCCTGTTGCCAGTTGCTCGGACGGCGTGCGAGACGCTGCAGTCGAAGCTCGACGAGTTCGAGCAGGTTCAAGCCACCGAGCAGGCGCTCGCCAGCCAATTGCGCGCAGCGATCGTCGCTACCGGCCGCGCCATGCCTGCGGGAGAGGCACGGCTCAGTACGCTGGCGGCGACGGCGTCGGAAGTCGATGCAGAAATCAAGCAGCGCGAAACGGCGATTAACCAGGCCGCTGGCAAGCGCCTCGAACGCGAACGGCAGTTCCAGCAGCGGGCCGCCCACGAAGACGAGTTAACTAGCGCCCTGCGCAATACGAGGGATGCCTTAAAGCCAGCATTCGCCGGACTGCTCCTGCCCGAGGATACGACGGTCGCGGTCGCCCGGGCGCGCATGCGCGAATTTGAAGATCTCATGGACGCCAAGGACAGGCTCGCTTCGGCTCAAGCCAAGGAGCGCCGGGCGAACCAGGCGCTCGCCCTCCTGGACGACGCCGCCAAGGCGATCTTGCAGGCGCTTGGTGGCTCCGAGCCTCTCGATCTTCGTTTGTACATCGAGCAGGTCTCCGCGCGTCTAATCGCTGCCGAGGAGGTCCAGACAAAGCGCACGCTGGCGCAGCAAGCGCTGGAGGCTGCCCAGAAAACGCAGCGCGAACACGAGGACACGGGTGCGCGTCACCAGCAAGTCTTGTCAACCCTGTGCCTCGCTGCCGGCGTCGACTCAGCAAATCACCTTCCGGAAGCCGAAGAGCAGTCACGGCGCAAACGGGATACACAGAGCGAGGTCGATCGCTCGAGCTCACACTTGGCGCAGGCATCACGGCGCTCGGTAGACGAACTGCGCACCCTACTGGCCGACTATGATGCGGCGCGTATGGATGCCGACGAGACGAACTTCTCGGAAGAGCTGAACCAACTCGAACTGCGCCTGCGGTCCGCCCGCGAGTGTGAGGAGTTGGCCCGGCGCGCCCTGGAGGCCATCGACGGCTCCGACACGGCCGTCGCGGCGCGTGAGGATATGGAACGAGCGGCTGCCAGCATACGCGCCAATATGTCCCCTTGGATTCGTTCACGGCTCGCGCATGCGCTTCTCGCCGAAGCGCTCAAACGGTTCCGCGATCGGGCTCAGGGGCCCATGCTGACTGCAGCGTCGAGTTACTTTAGCCGGATGACGCGCGGCGAATTTGTCCGGCTGATCAGCGACGACTCCGACAAGGAGCCGGCCCTGATTGCCGAACGCACTAGTGGCTCGAGAATCCGCGTCGAAGAGATGAGCGAGGGTACCCTTGACCAGCTCTACTTGGCGCTACGCCTAGCTGCCTTGGATCTTCGGCGCGCTGCCGGCGTCGACCTGCCGGTCATCCTTGACGATGTTCTGATGACCTCGGACGAGGATCGCTCCGGCGCCATTCTGGAAGCGTTGGCTGATTTCGCGGGCGAGAACCAAGTGCTGGTGTTTACACACCATAGGCATTTGGTTGAGTTGGCGCAGCGTCACGTGCCGGCCGAGAATCTCGCCCTCATCGCATTGTAGTGCAGCAACCTGTTTCGGCCGAGGATACGTCCGTCGAGGTTATCTCTACCCTGCGACCTTACAGTTCGTTGCGCCGCTTCGAACTCACATTCCCAGCCCCGCGTTGCATCTGGATAGAGCTGCGGTAGGCCACGTCATTTTCGAAGTTCCGGGCGGGCGTTACGCTGACGCTCTCGCTGTTACCAATCGCCAGGAAATAGGAACCTGCGCATAGTCCCGTGAAATGGACGTTGCCACCTGAAGATTGCGCGACATCGACGATGGTGGAACTTCCTGGGTAGCCCCTTCTCAGCTCAACTAAGACCCCCTCGCCAAAGGTCTCCAGCGATATGTCGTAGGTAGATGTGCAATACGGATTCGCAGGCGGCCGAACGTTGGCAGGAGCTGGCAACGGCGCGGGAGCTGGAGCAGGTGGTGGTGCAACCGGAAACTGCGCTACAGGTTCTGGGGGAGGTGGCGCCGCCATCGCCATCTTCGGCAGGACGCCCAGTATGTCGGTCGGGATCGCCCCCAGTTTCAAGGCAGAGTTGGCCGCCTCGATATCGGCTGCTGGTGCTGAGCCGACATTGAATGAGTATCGAATATCTCCTATGCGGAACACGAGGTGGTCAGTGTCCCGATAGACACCTTTGACGATGACACCTTTGATGCCACCCTGTAACTCAACCGGCTCACCGTCGTCAGCATCCGTTTGCAGTGCTTTTCTGGCTGAAATAGCGCCGGCACCGCATGCCATGGACACGCAGTCCGGTTCTGATCCGACAGGGATGTGGTAGCTGTCAGCCGTGGCTTGGATACCGAACGTTCCGTTGTTCAGGGCGTATGCCACAATCGGATTGCCCTCGTAACCCAACGGAGCGAACGTGGTTGGCAAGAAGACCGGAATTTCGACGTTGGCGAGATTCCCTAAGGCAGGTTTCAGGAATTGAGCCACCACCGATGAGTAGTTTGCCGCCAGCGCCGCCCCGACCGCGCTCTTGACGGCTGGAATCTTCTCCTCCCGGTAGGATGTCAGCAGTGTCTGCCTGAGCGTCTTGGGCGCCTTCGAGAACTGGAAGGCCAGCGCAAATGCGTTACTGGCCTTGTCGGAGGCGCTGTTCAAGGCAAATACCTTAGCCAAGCCACCCCAGGCCGATGCCCGGCGCGCACTGCGCATCAGGGCTGCCAAATAGGCCTTTTTGGCGGCAACGGAGTCCCCAACGTTGAACAGAACGTAGCCAAGGTTGTCCGCAATCTCCGGGTCGTACGGATTCAGCTTGTAGGCAGCGAAAAACTCCTTGGCGGCGAGATCGTCGTGACCTTCCTTGTGGTATTGAAGG
>Ga0075163_10003805_pt1 | contig 20286 bp, 19 predicted proteins | sample JI1023141ADNA_FD_71478 | JGI IMG/M metagenome (GOLD analysis project Ga0075163, IMG submission 71478) | Wastewater effluent complex algal communities from Wisconsin, to seasonally profile nutrient transformation and Carbon sequestration -... | ecosystem: Engineered > WWTP > Effluent > Algae... | reverse complement strand
CACGATCTCGGCCGTCCGGAGGGCTTCCACGAGCGCCAGGTCACCCGCTGGATCGGATTCCTGGAGCGCATCAAGCGGCGCGACCTGCCGGGCCTGGAGGTGGCCACGGCATGGCTACGGGAGCACAAGCCGCTCGACTTCATCCCGGGCCTGATGCACGGCGACTATCAGTTCGCCAACGTCATGTACCGCCGTGGGGCTCCCGCACGGCTGGCGGCGATCGTCGATTGGGAGATGGGCACCGTGGGGGACCCGAAACTCGATCTCGGCTGGATGGTGCAGAGTTGGCCGGCTCACGACAATGACCGCGCCGCGATGGATTACGTCGACATGCGTGGCGCTCCCAGTCGCGATCAGGTGGTGGCGCACTACGCCGAGGTGTCCGGCCGCCAGGTCGACGATCTGGACTACTACCTGGTGCTCGCCAAGTGGAAGCTGGCCATCGTGCTGGAGCAGGGTTACCAGCGCGCCGGAAACGACGAGAAACTGCTGGCGTTCGGCCCGGTGGTCACCGATCTGATGCGCTCGGCCGCCGAGCTCGCCGAGAGCAGCGACTACCGGTGAGAGCGGCGGTCTGCCCGGCCTACGGCCCCCCCGAAGTGGTCGGGGTGCGGGAGCTCCCGTGCCCGGATCTCGCCCCCGGGCAGGCGCGGGTGCGAGTCGCCGCGGCGGCGGTGAACTTCCCCGATGTCCTCTTGGTTGCCGGGACCTACCAGGTCAAGGTGGCGCCGCCGTTCGTCCCGGGTAGCGAGTTCACCGGCGTCATCACCGAAATCTCATCGGGCATAGATGATTTCGCGGTCGGCGACCGCGTCGCCGGGACCGCCATGTTCGGTGCGTTCGCCGAGCAGGTGTGCATCTCGCTCGACGCTCTGACACCCATTTCCGACGGTGTGGACGACCACACGGCGGCGGCCTCGGGGGTGACGTTCCGCACCGCGTATCACGCACTGCGCTCGGTCGCACGCATCACCACCGGTGACGACATCGTGGTCCTGGGCGCCGGCGGCGGGGTCGGGCTGGCCGCTGTCGGGCTGGCCACCGCGCTCGGTGCGCGCGTCACCGCGGTGGCGTCCAATCCCGAGAAGCTGGCCGCGGCTGCCCGTCACGGCGCAGTCCGGGGAATCAACCACCGCACCGAGGACCTGCGCGCGGCGCTGCGGGAGGCACTGCCCGGTGGCGCCACGGCCGTGCTCGACCCGGTCGGTGGCGAGCTGTCCGAACCTGCGCTGCGATCCCTGGCGCGCGGTGGGCGTTTCGTCACCATCGGCTTCGCATCGGGATCCGTTGCGCGCATCCCGCTGAATCTGGTGCTGGTCAAGGGGATCCAGGTGCTCGGATTCCAGTTCCAGGACATACCGGCCGACGAGTTCACCCGCAATGAGACCGAACTGCGCCACCTGCTGGCTTCGGGCACCGTCGCCCCGCTTGTCGGCGCGAGCTATCCGCTGACGGAAGCCGCCGCCGCCCTGCGGCACGTGGCCGACGGGCGCGCGATCGGAAAAGTGGTGGTGGACGTGTGTGCACCGGTGTGACGGCCGGGCCGGACAACCCAGTTCTGAAGCGCGCTGCGCCGCGGCGAATTCAGCTGGCGGGCACCAAATCTGCGGCGACGGATGGACAGGACATCACGCCGCAACGGAATGCCTCGGTCCGACCGAACGGGTCGGTGTCCCCCACGGCCGCCAACGCTTGAGCTTTGAAGGCACGCGCCGCGGCGCTCAGTTCGTGCTGCACCGAATCGATGGTGCTGTCCAGTTCTTCGGGCCACTGCTCGCCCCACAGCGTCACCTCGGTGAAGCCCTGCTCCAAGGCGCCGAGCACCCCTGCGCGGACCCGCGCATCGCTGACGAACAGTTCGGCCGCCACTGCGACGGTCTGCGGGTGCGGCCGCTCCTCCCACAGCGCCATCACGGCCTCCAGGTCGGCGGTTTCGACGCCGAGGATCTGCAGGGGCCGAATATCGTCGTCACCGGTGACGAGCACCGTGACGTCCCAGCCGGCCATCACACGGTCGACGAGCCAGCCACCCGCATTGCGCACCACCTCGGCCACACTGGGTGCCACCACATCGAGTCGATACCTCATATCGAATTCCTCTCCTCGACTGCTCGGGCGGGAGCCGGTGCGAAGTCGCGGGCCAGCGACTCCGTATACCCCTTGAACACTGCGGCCAGTGGGATTGAAGGATCGAGTAGCCATGCGGTCTCCATTCCATTGACAAAGGCGAGAATCTCCACGGCCTTGGCGGCCGGGTCGAGGTCTGGGCGGTAGCGGCCACTGCTCTGGCCGCGCCGGATCGCGTCGGCAACGATCGCGACGGCGGCCTGTTGCCGGGCCACCAGCCGGTCGTGCAGCGGTGCGTCCGGCTGGATGTTCTCCACCAGCAGGACGGTGAAGGTGCCCACGAGTTCGGGGGCACGGTCGAAGCGCTCGGCCACCCGGCCGATGTTCGCGATGAGATCGCCGCCGCGATCGGCGTGGGTGTCATCGTCGAAATCGCGAGCATCCAGGACGGCGTGCAGCAGCGCTTCCTTCGATTCGAAGTGGTGCAGCAGGCCGGCGGCGCTCACGCCGGCCTCCCTGGCGATTTGGGCCAGCGAGGTGTTGCGCCAACCGTTACGTGCCAGGAGATTCTCCGCGGCGGCGAGAATGCGCTGCTTACGGTCCTCCCCCTTGGCCAACAGCGCCTCGTAGGGCCGAGGACCGGACGCCGCCGATACCGCTGACACCGCACTCCGATCGCCGACGAACCAACCAACTGAACACACAGTAGGTTGGTTGGCGGGCTGTGACAAGGGTCTCAGTTAACAAATTTCTGGACGGGTGTCAGGTGCCTGGTCAGAGCGTCGGACGATGCAATCCGTGCGCGATCTGTAACGCTCGGCGTCACGGATCGCGCACGGATCGCGCCGACTACAGGCCGAGCGACTTGGCGATGATCACCTTCATGACCTCGCTGGTCCCGGCGTAGATCCGCGCCACCCGGGCGTCGGTGTACAGCCGGGCGATCGGGTATTCCATCATGTAGCCGTAACCGCCGAACAACTGCAGGCAGCGGTCGATCACCCGGGCCTGCATCTCGGTGCAGAACAACTTCACCCGGGCCGCGTCCGGCGCGGACAGCTCACCGTCGACGTGCAGTGCCACGGCCCGGTCCAGCATCGCCTGAGCGGCCTCCACCTCCGTCGAGCAGGCCGCCAGTTCGAACTTGGTGTTCTGAAACGACGCGACGGGTGTGCCGAAGGCCTTGCGATCCCTGGTGTAGTCGATGGCCGCCGCGATCGCCGAACGCGCCTGCGCCACCGACCCCACCGCCACGGTCAACCGCTCCTGCGGGAGATTGTGGCCGAGGTAGCTGAACGCCTCCCCCACCTCGCCGAGCACGTTGGCCGCGGGCACCCGCACGTCGACGAAGGACAGCTCCGCGGTGTCCTGCACCTTGCAGCCCATCTTCTCCAGCTCGCGGCCGCGGGTGAACCCCGCCATTCCGTCCTCGACGACAAACAGGGTCAGACCCTTGCGCCGGTTGTCGGGGTCGGTGGACGTGCGGGCCACCACGACGACGAGGTCGGCCTGCATCCCGCCGGTGATGAAGGTCTTGGCGCCGCTGACGATCCAGTGATCGCCGTCCTGCACGGCCGTCGTGCGCATGCCCGCCAGATCCGACCCGGTCCCGGGTTCGGTCATGGCCACCGCGGTCAGCAGGGTTCCGTCGGCCAGACCCGGGAACCAGCGCTTGCGCTGCTCTTCGTTCGCGTAGTGCAGGAAGTACGGCAGGATCACCTCGAGCTGGGTGCGCACGGTCGACAGCGTCACCAAAGCGCGGGCCGCCTCCTCCTGCAGGACCACGTTGTAGCGGTAGTCCGGCGCGCCACCGCCGCCGTACTCCTCGGGGATGGCCATGCCCAGCATGCCAAGGGCGCCCATCTTCTCGAAGACCGCGCGCGGCATCCGGCCGCCCTTCTCCCAGTCGGGATAGGCGGGCACCACGTCCTTCTCGACGAAGTTGCGCGCGAGTTCACGGAACGCCTCGTGGTCCTCGTTGAACAGATTGCGTTGCACGTGTCGTCCTTTCGACTAGAAGACGTACTCGACCAGAGTGGCGTTGGCGGTGCCGCCGCCCTCGCACATGGTCTGGAGTCCGTAACGGATCCCGTTGTCGCGCATGTGGTGGATCATCCGAGTCATCAACACCGCACCGGAGGCGCCGAGCGGGTGCCCGAGCGCGATTGCCCCACCCAACGGGTTGAGTCTGGCTTCGTCCACTCCGGTCTCGGCGAGCCAGGCCAGCGGAACCGGCGCGAACGCCTCGTTGACCTCGAACACGCCGACCTCGTCGATACCGACACCCGCCTTGCGCAGCACCTTCTCCGTCGCGGGAATCGGCCCGGTCAGCATCAACACCGGGTCGGCGCCGGTCACCGCGCCGGCGCGGTAGCGCACCAGCGGCGTCAACCCCAGGTTCAGCGCCTGATCAGCGGTCATCACCATCAGCGCGGCCGCACCGTCGGAGATCTGCGAGGAGTTCCCGGCATGGATGACACCGTCGTCGGTGAAGGCGGGCTTGAGCCCGGCCAGCTTTTCGGCGGTGGTCCCGCGCCGGATGCCCTCGTCATCGGTGATCACGCTGTCCTGGGTGAACACCGGCACGATCTGGTCGATGAAGGCGCCTGAGTCCTGCGCGGCGGCGGCGAGCTCGTGGGACCTGGCCGAATACTCGTCACAGCGGGTCCGCGACAGATCCCATTTCTGGCAGATCAGCTCGGCCGAGATTCCCTGGTTGAAGGAGAAATTGTCATAGCGGGCAAAGACTTTCGGACCATAGGGCTGCCCGGTGGCCCGCGCGGCACCCAGCGGGACCCGGCTCATCACCTCGACACCGCCGGCCACCACGACATCCTGCTGGCCGGACATGACGGCTTGCACCGCGAAATCCAACGCCTGCTGGCTCGAGCCGCAGGCCCGGTTCACCGTGGTGCCGGGGATGGACTCGGGCCAGCCGGCGGCCAGCACCGCGTACCGGCCGATATTGCTGGACTGATCACCGACCTGCGAGACGCAGCCCCACACCACGTCATCGATCAGCGCCGGGTCGACCCCGGTTCGCTCGGTCAATTCGTTGAGCACCACGGCGGACAGGTCGGCGGCGTGCTGATCGGACAATCCGCCGTTGCGTTTCCCGACCGGGGTGCGCACGGCTCCGACGATGACGGTCTCGCGCATGAATTGCTCCTACTGTGTTGTTCCCCCAGGCCGCTCCGCTCCTGCACCCGAGGAGGCGGGTGGGACGGCCCAGGTTCCGGTGAATGATGGATCGCGCTTGGCGGCGAACGCCGCATAGGCCTCCGCCGAATCCGCGGTGGCGAAATTGCCGGGCTGAGCCCGCGCCTCGTTGCCAAGTGCCTCGGCGAAAGTCATTGCCGCGCCGTCGTTGAGCAATGCTTTGCTCTGCGCCAGCGCGAACGGCGGCCCGTCGGCCAGCCGGGACGCCAAGGCGTCGACGAACCCGTCGATAGCGTGCGATTCCTGCACCCATGTGACCAACCCGAGCCGATGAGCTTCGGCCGCGTCGATCATATCGGCCAGCAGGACAAGACGTTTTGCCTGTTGTAGTCCGACGATTTTCGGGAGCAGCCATGAGCCACCGAGATCGACGGACAATCCCCGCCGCGCGAAGATCTGGCAGAACGACGACTCCGGTGTGGCCACCACCAGATCGCAGCCCAGCGCCAGATTCCAGCCGGCGCCGACGGCCACGCCGGTCACCTTGGCGATGGTCGGCACCGTCACGTTGTGCAGCGCGAGCGCAACATCGGTGAGCCGCTGCAGCTTCCGGCGAGGATGGACGTTCTCACCGGTGCCGATATCGGCACCGGAACAGAACGCGCCACCCGCCCCGGTGAGCACCACCGCGCGCACGGAGTCGTCGCTGTCGACGGCGCGCAGCGCCTCGGCCAGGGCGTGCCAGAGCTCGACATCGATGGCGTTCTTGCGGTGCGGCCGATTCAGGGTGAGGGTCCGCACCCCGTCACGGTCCTCGACCAACAACGAGTCAGCCATGCGCGTACTCCGGGCCGATCGCCCCGGCGACACGCAAATCACCGATCTCGATCCGACTGTAGCCGAGGCCACCCAGGACGGTATCGGTGTGCTCACCCAGTCCGGGCACCGCACCCATGCCGAGGTCCAGGCCGCTGATCACCGGCGGTGGAAGCAGCGCGGAGATCTCGCCGTTGGGCGTGCCGACCCGCCGCCAGCGGTCGCGCGCCGCCAGATGCGGATGCGCGATCACCTCACTGGGCTTGTTGTAGCGCGAGTTGCCGATGCCCGCGGCGTCCGCGATACGTTGAATCTCGTCGAGATCGTGCTGTGCACACCAGGATTGGATGGCGGCGTTGAGCTCGTCACGATGTGTGCAGCGTTGCGGATTGGTGGCGAAGCGCGGGTCCTCGGCGAGGTCGGGCCGTTCGATGATCTCTCGGGCAAGCCGCTGCCACTCCCGGTCATTGGTGGTGCCGAGCACCACCGTCTGCCCGTCGCGGGTACCGAACGACCCGTATGGCGCGACCGCGGGTGAGCTCATACCCAGCGGCTCCTGGTCGATCCCGGAGTGCTGGGTGTAGGTGAGCTGGTAACCCATGATGTCGGTCATGGTGTCGAACAGGCTGACCGCCACGGCGGGTGCGGCATCGGTGGCGCCGGAGCGCGCCCGGCCCAACAGCAACGCCATGATCGACAGGGCCGAGTACAGACCGGTGGTGATATCGGCGACCGGCGCCCCGGGTTTGGCCGGCATTCCGGGGAATCCGGTGGCCGCGCACGACCCCGACTCGGCTTGGACCAGCAGGTCATACGCGCGTTTGTCGGACAGCGGCCCACCGGGGCCGTAGCCGTCGATCTCGAGCGGGATCACCTGTGGGTGCCGCGCCCGCAGGTCCGCCGCGCCCAGCCCAAGGCGCGCCGTCGCCCCGGGGGCGAGATTGGACACGAAGACGTCGGCGCCGTCGAGCAAGCGGTGTAACACCTCCAAACCCGCCGGCGCTTTCAGGTTGAGGGTCACCGACTCCTTGCCACGGTTCGCCCATACGAAGTGGGCGGCCAGCCCGTTCACCACGTCGTCGTAGTCCCGCGCGAAGTCACCACCCCTGGGGTTCTCGATCTTGATCACCCGGGCGCCGAAATCGGCGAGCACCCTCGTGCACATCGGCGCGGAGACCGCCTGCTCCATGGCGATGACGGTAATTCCGGCCAGCGGCAATGCCGGCCCGGTGGTGGTCATGACAATGATCCCCTCTGTCTGCACGCGAAATTGCCGTTATCGCGACAAAGTGCGAGTGGACATGACGATAACCGCAACCTCGAGTGACTCTTCAGGTCAGTAGCTCTTGGGGAGGCCGAGCACGTTGGCGGCCAGGAAGTTCAGAATCATCTCCTGGCTCACCGGCGCGATCTTCATCAAGCGCGACTCCCGGAAGAACCGGGAGATGTTGTACTCCTCGGAATAGCCCATCCCGCCGTGGGTCTGCAGCGCCCGGTCCGCGGCGCCGAACCCGGCGTCGGCGCACAGATACTTGGCCATGTTCGCCTCGCGGCCGCAGGAGCGCCCGTTGTCGTAGAGCCAGGTGGCCTTGCGCAGGACCAGCTCGGCGGCATCGAGGCGCGCCAGCGAATCGGCCAGCGGGAACGCGAGGCCCTGATTCTGGCCGATCGGACGGTCGAACACCACCCGTTCGTTGGCGTACTTGACCGCGCGATCAAGTGCCACCCGTCCGATTCCGAGCGCCTCGGCGGCGATCAACATCCGTTCCGGGTTGAGTCCGTGCAGGATGTAGGAGAAACCCTTGCCCTCTTCCCCGATGCGGTCCTCGACCGGTACGCGCAGGTCGTCGATGAACACCTCGTTGGAGCTGACGGCGTTGCGGCCCATCTTCTTGATCGGCCGGATGTCGACGTGGTCACGGTCGATATCGGTGAGGAAAAGGGTGAGACCCTCGGTGGGTTTGCCGCCCCGCTTCTCGACATCCTCGCGGCTCTCGGTGCGGGTCAGCAGCAGGATCTTCTCCGACTCCAACGCCTTGGAGATCCACACCTTGCGGCCGTTCACCACATAGTGGTCGCCCGCCGAATCGTGACCGCGTTTTGCGAAGGTGGTGATCCGGGAGGTATCCAGCCCGGCCCCGGGTTCGGTCACGCCGAAGCAGACGTGCAGGTCGCCGTTGACGATGCGCGGCAGCGTCGCCTTCTTCATGTCCTCGGATCCGAACACCACGACCGGCTGCATCCCGAAGATCGACATGTGGATGGCGCTGGCGGCATTCATCGCGCCACCGGAGCGGGCCACCTCTTCGGCAAGGATGGTGGCCTCGGTGATGCCCAGACCATGTCCGCCGTACTCCTCCGGGATGGTCATGCCCAACCAGCCGCCGGCGGCGATGGCGTCGTAGAACTCGGTCGGGAACTCGTGCGCCTGGTCCTTGTCCATCCAGTAGTGATCGTCGAACCTGGCTGCCAGCTCGGCGACCGACTTGCGGATCAGTTGTTGATCCTCGGTGAGTTCGAAGTTCATTCCCTCAGACACAGTTTCTCCTCGGTCCGTGCGCGCGACGTCCTCGGTACAGGTGTGCCCTGCACCGTCCGCCGAATATGCGCTCTGCGGTTAGTCTTTGACGCCCGTGACCGCACGGGCGTTCGCGGTGAAGTCGGCGACGCTGGAGCCGCCGCGCTTGTCATGGTGGCTGAGCGCCTGGATCGAAACGTCGTGGCCCTCGGCCTGTTTGCGCAGCGCGCCGACGGTGGCCTGCTCGCGCGGGATGTGTTTGAACGGCTCGAAGTGGTACAGCCGCATCGCGTTCTCGTGGGTGATCTTATTGATCTCGTCATCGGGGACGTCATAGGTGTCGAACACGGCGTGCAGTTCCTCGGGCGCCCCGGGCCACATCGAATCCGAGTGCGGGTAGTCCATCTCCCAGCAGATGTTGTCCACCCCGATGGCGTGCCGGTTCTTCACCCCGACAGGATCGGAGATGAAACACGTCATGAAGTGCTCGCGGAAAACCTGCGAGGGCAACTTGTCCCCGAAATCCTGGTGCGTCCACGTCGAGTGCATCTCGTAGGTGCGGTCCACCCGGTCCAGGAAGTAGGGGATCCAGCCGGTGCCGCCCTCGGACAAGGCGATCTTCAGATCGGGATAGGCCTTGATGGGCGCCGACCACAGCAGATCGGCCGCGGCTTGGACGATGTTCATCGGCTGCAGGGTGATCATCACGTCCATCGGGGCGTCCGGCGCGGTGATGGCCAGCCGGCCCGAGGACCCGATGTGCACGTTCATCACCGTGTCGGTATCCACCAACGCATCCCACAGCGGCTTCCAGTACTCCAGGTCATGGAAACTCGGATAGCCCAGCGCCGAGGGGTTCTCGGTGAAGGTCAGCGAGTGCACCCCCTTCTTGGAGACCCGGCGGACCTCGTCGGCACACAGCTTCGGGTCCCAGATCGCCGGGATCGCCATCGGGATGAAACGACCCGGATGCGATCCGCACCATTCGTCGATGTGCCAGTCGTTGTAGGCCTGCACGAGCGCCAGCGAGAACTCGGTGTCCTCGGTGGCGAACAACCGGGCGGCAAACCCCGGGAAGGACGGGAAGTTCATCGTTGCCAACACGCCGCCGGCGTTCATGTCCTTGACCCGCTCGGCGGCGTCATAACAACCCTTGCGGATCTCATCGAGACCCTGGGGTTCCAGCCCGTACTCCTCCTTGGGCCGTCCGGCCACCGCATTGAGCGCGACGTTCGGGATGACCGTGTCCCGGAACTGCCACGTGTCGGAGCCGTCCGGGTTGTGCACCAACCGCGGCGCTTCATCCACGTACTTGGCCGGCAGATGATTCTTGAACATGTCCGGCGGCTCGATGATGTGGTCATCGACGCTGATCAGAATCATGTCGTCTTGGTGCATGAGCCGTCCTTCGGGGTCGCATCCGGTTCCGCGCTGGAGATTCTCGATACCTGCAAACTAACTTCTCTCAGTACGAGAATCAACGTCCGGAACCGCGCTTGGTGGCGCTGACCGCGCGTTTCGGTTCCCCGACCCGGCACGAGACGGCCGGTTTCCGGGCGCTTGTCATTGACCTTACGGCCAAACAGTGGAAATCTGTTAGTCAGTTATGAGAATATGATTCTCGTACCGGAGAAGACGCGGACGCCGCGCTGGCCAATCCAGCACACGGCAGCGAGCGACGGAACCGACAGACCCACACTCAGAGAGGTTGCACCGTGGCGTTTTTCCCCAAACCAGCGGCGGGAAGCTGGACCGAGAACTGGCCGGAACTCGGCACGGCACCGGTCGACTACACCGACTCCATCGATCCCGAGCACTGGAAGCTGGAACAGCAGGCCATTTTCCGCAAGACCTGGCTGCAGATGGGCCGGGTCGAACTGGTCCCGAAGAAGGGCCGCTACGTCACCCGCGAACTGCCGTCGGTCGGCCCCGGCGTGTCGATCATCATCGTCAACGACGGCGATCAGATTCGCGCCTTCTACAACCTCTGCCGACACCGAGGTAACAAGCTGGTCTGGAACGACTACCCGGGCGAGGAGGTCTCGGGAAGCTGTCGGCAGTTCGTCTGCAAGTACCACGCCTGGCGCTACGACCTCAAGGGCGACCTGACCTTCGTCCAGCAGGAAAGCGAGTTCTTCGACCTCGACAAGGCCGACTATCCGCTCAAGCCGGTGCGTTGCGAGGTCTGGGAGGGCTTCATCTTCGTCAACTTCGACGATGACGCCGTGTCGTTGCAGGAATACCTCGGCGAGTTCGGCGAAGGCCTGAAGGGCTACCCGTTCCACGAGATGACCGAGCACTACAGCTACCGCTCGGAGATCAAGGCGAACTGGAAGCTGTTCATCGACGCGTTCACCGAGTTCTACCACGCACCGATCCTGCACATGAAGCAGGCGGAGAAGGAGGAGGCCGAGAAGCTGGCCCAGTTCGGCTTCGAAGCACTGGCTTACGACATCAAGGGCGATCACTCCATGGTGTCGTCCTGGGGCGGCATGTCACCGCCGAAGGATCTCAACATGGTCAAACCCATCGAGCGGATCCTGCACAGCGGACTGTTCGGACCGTGGGACCGGCCGGACATCAAAGGCATCCTGCCCGACGAGCTGCCGCCGGCCATCAACCCGGGTCGCCACAAGACTTGGGGCACCGACTCTTTCGAGTTCTTCCCGAACTGGACCCTGCTGTTCTGGGCGCCGGGCTGGTACCTGACGTACAACTACTGGCCGACCGGCGTGGACAGCCACATCTTCGAGGCCGACCTGTACTTCGTGCCGCCGAAGAACCTGCGCGAACGCCTCTCGCAGGAGTTGGCGGCGGTGACGTTCAAGGAGTACGCCTTCCAGGACGCCAACACCCTGGAAGCCACCCAAAGCCAGATCGGCACGCGCGCCGTCACCGAATTCCCGCTGTGCGACCAGGAAATCCTGCTTCGCCATCTGCACATGACCGCGCACCAGTACGTTGACAGATACCAGGCCGAGCGGGCGGCACAGTCCAACGGGTCCGGCAAGCCGACCGCCGCATCGAGCGTGAAGGAATCAGCAAATGTCTAAGCTGCCCGCGGAATTCGCCGACCTGGAGCGGTTCTCGGACTGGTGCCTGCCCACCGAGGAGGAGCGCTACTCCAAGCGCCTCAACTCCACCATGGCCGAGATGCAGGAGCTCTACGACGCCGGCATGGCGCGCCTTGAGGACATCATGGTCTACGTCGACGCCCGCTTTCCGCTGGCAAGCATGCCCGACGACGCCAAGGCACTGGTGCACCTCGGGCAGTCGATCGTCATGGTGAGCTTCCCGATCGAGGTGTGGAAGCAGCCGCGTGTGCTCGACAGTGGCGCCGCCTATATCCAGCTCATCAAGGAGCCGGTGGTCTAGGCGTGTCGGACGTACTGACCCTCAAAGCCGCGGGTCTGGTCGACGTCGATGCCGGGGCGATCATTCGCCCCGGCATCGTTCGTGTCTCCGGAGACCGCATTGTCGCCGTCGGAGACGGCGCATCAGATTCCGTCATCGGCTCCGACGAAGGCGAGGTCATAGACCTGGGCGACGCCTACCTGTTACCCGGCCTGATGGACATGGAGGTCAACCTGCTCATGGGCGGTCGCGGGGAGAACCCCGGGCTGTCCCAGGTGCAGGACGACCCGCCGACGCGGGTGCTGCGCGCGGTCGGCAATGCCCGGCGCACGCTGCGCGCCGGATTCACCACCGTGCGCAACCTCGGACTGTTCGTCAAGACCGGCGGCTACCTGCTGGACGTCGCACTGGGCAAGGCCATCGACGCGGGCTGGGTGGAGGGGCCACGGGTGATCCCCGCGGGTCACGCCATCACGCCCACCGGCGGCCACCTGGACCCGACCATGTTCGCCGCCTTCATGCCCGGCGCCCTGGAACTCACCGTCGAGGAGGGCATCGCCAACGGGGTCGACGAGATCCGCAAGGCGGTGCGCTATCAGATCAAACACGGCGCCCAACTGATCAAGGTGTGCGTATCCGGCGGCGTCATGTCGCTGACCGGAGAGGCCGGTGCCCAACACTATTCGGACGAGGAACTGCGCGCGATCGTCGACGAGGCACATCGCCGCGGTCTGCGGGTCGCCGCGCACACCCACGGCGCCGAGGCCGTCAAGCACGCGGTGGCCTGCGGTATCGACTGCATCGAACACGGCTTCCTGATGGACGACGAGGCCATCCAGGCACTCGTCGACAACGACCGCTTTCTGGTCACCACCCGCAGGCTGGCCCAGGCCATGGACGTCTCGAAGGCTCCGAAGGTCCTGCAGGACAAGGCCGCCGAGATGTTCCCGAAGGCCGAGACATCGATCAAGGCCGCCTATGAGGCCGGGGTCAAGATCGCGGTCGGCACCGACGCACCGGCCATCCCGCACGGGAAGAACGCCGACGAACTCGTCACCTTGGTGGAGTGGGGCATGCCCCCGGCCGCGGTGCTGCGCTCGGCGACCACCATCGCCGCCGATTTGATCAATGTCACCGACCGCGGGCGGCTGGCCGCGGGGTTGCTGGCCGACATCATCGCGGTCCCGGGCAACCCGCTGGAGGACATCACCGTTACACGGGATGTCACTTTTGTAATGAAGGGCGGTAAGGTCTACAAGAATGAGTACGCCAATGGCTCCTAGCCGAACTGACGACCTGGTGGAAATCCAGCAGCTGCTGGCCAAATACGCCGTCACCATCACCCAGGGTGACATCGAGGGCCTGGTCAGCGTCTTCACCGCGGACGGCACCTACAGTGCGTTCGGTGAAACCTATGCGCTGGAACGCTTTCCGGTGCTGGTCGATGCCGCACCCAAGGGCCTGTTCATGACGGGCACCGCGCTGATCGACCTCGTCGAGGGCGCGGACAGTGCCACCGGGACTCAACCGCTGTGTTTCATCGAGCACTCCGCTCATGACATGCGCATCGGGTACTACCGGGACACCTATCTGCGCACCGACGCCGGCTGGCGGCTGCGGACCAGGGCCATGACATTCATCCGGCGCAGCGGCGATCACGACCACGGCAAGCCGCACGCGATCGGACGGCCGTCGGCATGAGCGAGCGCAGCGAGCTCCACGAACCCGCCACCTTTCGCACTTCGCTGCAGGAATGGCTCGCCGAGAACGACCTCACACCACCCGATGATCATTCCCTGGCAGGCCACATGCGCCAGTTCGCCCGGGTGCAGAAGGCGCTGTATGACGCCGGGTGGAGCCGGTACGGCTGGCCCGAGCACGCGGGCGGGCTCGGCGGCCCGGCCATCCTGCGGGCGATCGTCGGCGAGGAGATCGTGGGCCGCAGGCTCGCCGAACCCGGGCCCTATTCGATGCTCGAGGTGCTGGCCCCCACGATGATCGACTACGCCACAACCGAACTGGCCGCCGAGATGGTGCCCAAGCTGTTGTCCGGCGAGGAGCAATGGTGCCAGGGCTTCTCCGAGCCCGGGTCGGGCAGCGACCTCGCGTCACTGACCACCAAGGCTGTACCGGACGGCGACCGCTGGATCATCAATGGCCAGAAGGTGTGGACGAGCTTCGCGCAGTTCTCGCACCGCTGCATCCTGCTGACCCGTACCGATGACGGCGCGGCCGATACCTCGCCGCGCTCACCCCATGCGAGCATCACCGCGTTCTTCGTCGACACCGACACGCCGGGAATCACCATCCGCCCGTTGCGGACGATGCACGGTGTCGACGAGTTCTGCGAGGTGTACTTCGACGACGTCATCGTCGGCGCCGACCGCATGCTCGGAAAGCCCGGTGACGGTTGGCAACTCGCGATGGACCTGCTGCCCTACGAGCGTTCGACCTGTTTCTGGCAGCGTATCGCCTATCTGTACTCGCGTTTCGACGCGCTGATCGATGAGGTCAAACGGGACGGCCAGATCATCGATACCGATATGGGCGAGGCGTATCTGGCGCTGCATACGCTGCGGTGCCGGTCCCGGGCCACCCAGCACCGACTGGCCGACGGCGAGAAGCTCGGCCCCGATACCTCCATCGACAAGGTGCTGCTCGCCACCGCCGAACAGCGTCTCTTCGACACCGTCCACGATCTGTTGCCGGGTGCGATCGAACTGGACCAAACGCCCTGGCGCACCGAATACCTGTACTCGCGTGCGGCCACCATCTACGGCGGTACCGCCGAAGTCCAGCGCAACATCATCGCCCGCCGGCTGCTGGACCTCGGGAAGGAGTGAAGACGATGGATCGCGATTCCCTCGAGCTACTGGAGGATGGCCTGCGCAAGACCATGCTGACCTCTTCCGGTCCGGCGCTGGATGCCGCACTGACCGAGCTCGGCTGGGCCGACATGCTCACCGACATGCCCGATATCGCCGTGCCGATGGTGTTTCGCCTGCTCGGCGAAACCGGTTCGCACGCATCTGTTCTCGTCGACGTGGTGCTACATGCCACCGGCAACACCATCGGTGACTCCGTCGAACTGCCGCTGCCGTACACCGGCAATTCCTGGGTGATCTGGGACCGCATCTCCGCCGACACCGTCGATCCCACGCTGGGCGGCCTGCCGCTGCGCCGCGAGGAGGAAGGCTATCCGATCCGGGTTGCCGAGGCCCGCGTCGCGGTGAGCTGGTGGCTGATCGGCTCGGCCAGGGCGATGCTGACCCTGGCGCGCCGGCACGCGCTGGACCGTATCCAGTTCGGTAAGCCGATCGCAGGATTCCAGGCTGTGCGCCACCGGTTGGCCGAGACACTGGTCGCGATCGAGGGTGCCGAGGCGACACTGAACCTCCCCGACTCCGACAGCCCCGACCTGACCTCGTTGCTGGCCAAGGCCGCGGCGGGCAAGGCCGCGCTGACCGCGGCGAAGCACTGCCAGCAGGTGCTCGGCGGTATCGGCTTCACCGAGGAGCACGACCTGCACCACCATGTGAAGCGGGTCCTCGTCCTGGACGGACTGCTGGGCAGTTCGCGCGAGCTGACCCGCAAGGCCGGCGCGGGCCTACGTGCCCGCGGATCGGCGCCCCGACTGGCCCAGCTCTGACCCCATGACTCGGCCGTGAATGCGGTTCTTCCTGTTCAGAGCGCATCTTTACGGCAATAGCCGCAGGCCGGGCACACCTTCGTGCGCGGGAAAGGTCGTTTTCCGGTAGACCTTATGAAAATGCGAAAATGAGAATAGTATTCTCGTCATGAGGAAGCTAGAGTCTCCGACACGTAGGTCGCGAGGGGGTGGAGGACGGCGATGCCCAGGCATTCTCCGGTACAGTCCATTCATGTCCTTCCCACTCGGCACGCGTCTGAGGCGCCGGTGACCAGCGCCAGCGAAGAACCCGCCTGGAAGCAGCGCGCGGTCGAACGATCGATCAAGACGGCGAAACTGCGCGCCGCTCAGCGCGTCCAGCGATTCTTGGATGCCGCCCAGTCGATCATCATCGAGAAGGGCAGCACGGACTTCACCGTGCAAGAGGTCGTCGACCGCTCCCGCCAGTCGCTGCGCAGCTTCTACCTGCAGTTCGACGGTAAACACGAGCTGCTGCTCGCCCTCTTCGAGGACGCCCTGAGCCGTTCGGCGGACCAGATCCGTGCGGCCACCGCCGGCCAGACCGATCCCATCGAGCGGCTCAAGGTCGCCATCGAGTTGCTCTTCGAATCGTCACGACCGGACCCGACCGCAAAGCGGCCGCTGTTCACCGACTTCGCCCCGCGGCTGCTGGTGTCGCATCCCTCCGAGGTCAAGGTGGCGCATGCACCACTGTTGGTGCTGCTCACAGAGCTGATGGAGGAAGCGGCCGCCGCCGGCAAGTTGCGGCCGACGGTGAGCCCGCGCCGAATGGCCGCCATGACGATGCAGACCGTGATGTTCGTCGCACAATCCAGCGGTAGCGAGGACATCGCCAACAAACCGATCAGTGCCGAGGAAGTGTGGGATTTCGTGGCGCACGGGTTCGCCACCGCAGATTGAGAACTTGGTTCTCGACCGCGTAGATCCACCATCATGGGCGGTCTGGGCGCAGACGCCGTAGACCCCCGACGATTCCGACCACCTTCGATGCCGCGCCGGTGCATGCCACCGGCAGCGCGCGCGTAGCGACGACTCGCAGCCGGGCGCCCAGCGGGCGGAAACCCCCACCGGCGCGTCCACGCGAGAATCGGATTCTCCTAGGCGAAGAGTAGAAATATTCGGATTTGAGTCTTTCATTGACAGAGCTCGGCGCCGATGACAGAGTGCTGAGCAAGTGCACAAGAACTGTTTCGCAGGAACCGTCGGAGAATTGAGGACCAGATGGCAGGGCGGGTAGAAGGTAAAGTTGCATTCGTCACCGGTGCGGCGCGGGGGCAGGGCCGCAGCCACGCCGTGCGGCTGGCCGAAGAGGGTGCCGACATCATCGCGATCGACATCGCCGGGCCTTGGCGTCCGGGCGTGGAGACCGCAATCCCCGCAGCCACACCGGATGATCTCGCCGAAACCGCGAACCTGGTGAAGGGTCTCAACCGACGCATCGTCACCGCCGAGGTCGACGTCCGCGACGCCGCCGCGGTGAAGGCAGCCGTCGACAGCGGCGTCGAACAACTCGGCCGCCTCGACATCGTGGTGGCCAACGCCGGCATCGGCAACGGTGGTGACGTGCTGCACGAGACCAGCGAATTGGACTGGGACGAGATGATCGACATCAACCTCTCGGGCGTCTGGAAGTCAGTGAAAGCCGCTGTGCCGCATATGATCGCCGGCGGGCGGGGCGGCTCCATCATTCTCACCAGTTCGGTCGGCGGCCTCAAGGCCTACCCGCACTGCGGCAACTACGTCGCCGCGAAGCACGGCGTCGTCGGTCTGATGCGCGGTTTCGCCGTCGAGTTGGGCCAGCACAACATCCGAGCCAATTCGGTGCACCCCACCCACGTCAGCACCCAGATGCTGCACAACGAGGGCACGTTCAAGATGTTCCGGCCCGACCTGGAGAACCCGGGCCCCGACGATATGGCACCCATCTGCCAGCTGTTCCACACCCTGCCCATCCCCTGGGTGGACGCCGTGGACATCAGCAACGCGGTGCTGTTCCTGGCGTCCGACGAGGCACGGTATGTCACCGGCGTCACGCTGCCGGTCGACGCCGGTAGCTGCCTGAAGTAGCCGATGTCCGACACCGTCCTGGTCACCGGGGCGTTCGGACTGGTCGGGTCGGCGACGGTCAGGGCATTGGCAGCCGAGGGCCGCTCCGTGGTCGCCACCGACCTCGGCACCGAGGCCAATCGGGCCAAGGCGCAAGACCTTCCGAGCGGCGCCCGCGCGCAGTGGGCCGACTTGACCGCACCTGGCGAGGTGCAGCGGCTCATCGACGAGATCGCTCCGGAGGCGATCGTCCATCTGGCCGCGGTGATCCCGCCGCCGATCTACCGCAACCGGGCACTGGCCCGTCGGGTCAATGTCGATGCCACCAGAACCCTGGTCGACATCGCCTCGGCCGCCGCCGAACCTCCACGGTTCGTGCAGGCGTCCAGCAACGCCGTGTACGGATCCCGCAATCCCCACCGCAATCCGGACCCGGTGCGCGCGGACACTCCCCCGCGGCCGACCGAACTGTACGGGCAGCACAAGTTGGAATCCGAAGCGTACGTGCGGGCCTCGTCGTTGCCGTGGATCGTGCTGCGGCTCGGCGGGGTGATGAGCACCGATCTGTCCGCGCTTCCGTTCACCATGGACGCGCTGTACTTCGAGAGTGCGCTGCCGACCGACAATCGCATCCACATGGTCGACGTCCGGGATGTGGCGAGTGCGTTCGCCGCGGCCACGGTCGCCGATGCGGTCGGCGAGATACTGCTGATCGCCGGTGACGAAACCCACCGTATGCGCCAAGGGGATGTCGGCGCGGCGTTGGCGGCGGCGCGCGGGATGCCCGGGGTGCTGCCTGCGGGCCGCCCCGGTGATCCGGACAGTGATGACGACTGGTTCATCACCGACTGGATGGACACCACCAGGGCGCAGGAACTATTGAAGTTCCAACACCATTCCTGGCCCGAGATGCTCGACGAGATCCGGGTACAGACCGGTTGGAAGCGGTACCCCTCCCGGCTGATCGCCCCGCTCGCGCGGGCGTTCGTGAAACGGCAGGGCGCCTACCGTGGTGCACCCGGTCGGTATGCCGATCCGTGGGGGGCGCTGAGCGCCCGGCTCGGGGACACCAGCATCGACTCCGCGCCGGTATGACCGCCCTGGTGATGGGCGCCAGCGGGTTCCTCGGATCCCACGTCACCCGTCAACTGGCCCGGCGCGGTGACGATGTCCGGGTGTTGCTGCGCCGCGCCAGCGACACCCGCGGCATCGACGGCCTGGACGTAGAGCGTTGCTATGGCGACCTTTTCGACGATGACGGGTTGCGTGCCGCGATGACGGACGTCGACGTCCTCTATTACTGCGTGGTCGATGCCCGGGCGTGGCTACGCGATCCCGGCACGCTGTTCAGCACCAACGTCGAAGGGTTGCGCCGGGTCCTCGACATGGCCCTGGCGACCGGTATCGAGAAGTTCGTCTTCACCAGTACCGTCGGCACCTTGGCCGCCGGAACCGACCGACCGGTCACCGAAGAGGACGAAGCCGACTGGACCGGCGGCGGGCCCTATATCGAATCCCGCCGGGCTGCCGAGGCTTTGGTACTGGAGTACGCCCGCACCCGCGGATTGCCCGCCGTGGCGATGTGCGTCTCGACCACCTACGGTCCCGGTGATTGGCAGCCGACGCCACACGGCGGAGCACTGGCCATGGTGGCCGCCGGCCGATTTCCGTTCTACTTCGGCTATTCCCTCGAGGTGGTGGGCATCGAGGACGCCGCCCGCGCGATGCTGTTGGCCGCCGAGAAAGGCCGAATCGGCGAGCGTTACATCATTTCTGATCGCTTCATGAGTTCGCAGGAACTGCATGCCGTGGCGGCCGAGGCCGGCGGTGTGCGAGCTCCCCGCATCGGTATCCCGCTTCCGGTGCTCTACGCCGGTGCCCGGATCAATGATCTCGCCGCCCGGGTGGTGAACCGTGACCTGCCGTTCGCCACCGCTGGCCTGCGCATCGTCGAGAACATGGGCAGGCTGGACCATTCCAAGGCGGTGCGCGAGCTGGGTTGGCAGCCCGAACCTGTCCGCGACTCCATCCAGCGGGCCGTCCGCTTCTTCGCCGACCGAGGCCGATGACACGCTGGGCTTCCGCCGACGGCCTGCTCTTCCCTGCCGAACCGGATGCGCTACGGGTCGGTGGCGCCGACTTTCTGACCACCGCGATGCACGGCTCGGGGCGCTGCCCTCCGACAACCGGATCACGACAGTGACCCGGTTCTCCGAATGCGGCGGCGGCAGCACCGGGCGCAACGCGCAGCTGGACGTCGAGTATCTGCAACCCGAACCGCCGACCGAGCTGTTCGTCAAGTTCTCCCGCGACTTCGACGATCCGCGCCGCGACTCTGTGGCCGACGCCGGGGTCGACGGGTTCGCCCGGCGCATACCGAGTCGCGTCGCGGCCGCCCGGACAACGCGCACACAGTGGACTCAGCAATAGGTACACCGGAATCTGCGCAGAAAGCGCTTCGCAGTCTTGACTCGGGCCGGTCACCGAGGTCTTCAAGAAAGTACTTGCACGGCTTGCATTTCCAGCGTAGACTCGAACACAAGTTCGAAGCGAAGTGGCTCCCACTCTCCAGGTGAGCCCGTGTCGGCGGCACCACGCCGTCGAGAAGGTTCGACCGACCCTGACGAGGGTGTGATCGAGCCATAGTGCCCCTGTG
>Ga0075163_10003804_pt1 | contig 20286 bp, 17 predicted proteins | sample JI1023141ADNA_FD_71478 | JGI IMG/M metagenome (GOLD analysis project Ga0075163, IMG submission 71478) | Wastewater effluent complex algal communities from Wisconsin, to seasonally profile nutrient transformation and Carbon sequestration -... | ecosystem: Engineered > WWTP > Effluent > Algae... | reverse complement strand
TCGACGCGCTGCCTCGAGATCCATCACATCGTGGCGCGCGGCCTCGGTGGCTCGCACGATCTCGAGAATATGATTTTGATCTGCGACAGCTGTCACGCGGCCCTGCATCGCGGCTTGATCAACATCTCCGGAACATCCGCGAACCTCGTGGTCACTCGCCGCCATGAGGTCGCGTTCGAAGTCGAGCCGACGATCGTCGAGCATCTCGACGAAGACGCCCACCCGAGCAAGAACGCCGCTCACACCAAGGTCGTCTCGAGCTACTCCGAAGATTCGATCGACGAGACGGTCGATCACCAGCGCTCGAATGCCAGCGCCGCTCCTCTCGCGACTGTCTCGAGCCAACCTGCTGATCAGAACGAGGAGACGGTCGATCGCCACAGTTCTAATGCCCGCGTGGGCACGAGCGCCAATCCTATCGCGAAGGTCTCGAGCCACTCGGCCGATCAGATCGAGGAGACGGTCGATCGCCAGCGCCCGAATGCCCGCGTGGGCACGAGCGCCGCTCCTCTCGCGAGCCGCTCTACCGATCAGATCGACAAGGCGGTCGATCTCCAGTGTTCGAATCCCTGTGTCGCGAGCGTGTCGAGCCAAACCGCCGATCAGAGCGCGACGGTCGATCGCCATCCTCCGAGTGCCGACGTCGCCAGACGAAGTGCGCAGCTCTCGAAGTTCGATCGCGAACGCCTTCGCGCCGACGCTCGAAGTGCCTTGGTCACCCTCGGATTCCGACCCGGCGAAGCTGGAAAAGCAGTGGACGCCGCGATGCGCGTCGACGAGCTCACGCTCGACGAGCTGTTGCGCGAGGCACTGAGGTTCCTGAGGCCACCGATGAGTAGTTGACGCGATCGAACCTGGCGGCCGGGGTCAGGACTTCTCCACGCGAGATCGCCCGTGCGCGCACGGGATTGCTGGAGTTGTGTGCGGTGACCAGATCGACGAATGAACGATTCGGCCGCCGAGGGCGGCGCACTCTCGCCCGTCGCAGGCCAAGCGCGGAGGGAGCGTGACGAGCGCGCTGCACTACGCGCCCTTGATCATCCAACCCCTCAACCTCGCGGCGACCACAGAGAGGCACGGCGCTCGGCGCGTTTCATGCGCGCTGGCCTGCAGGGCGAGTGCGCCTGCTCGACCACGCCAGCCTTCCGGATCGAGCGTCGCCGATGATGGTGATATCGAGCGGTGGTGCATCTCGATGGCGCGAGTGATCGCGACAACATCCAGACGCCTCGATCGGCTGCGCGGCAACGTCCTCGGCGTGCTCGGCGTGTCGGCACGGTAGCGGTCGTGCACGGACTCCTCGACGCGGGCTTCGCGACCGACGAGGCCGTCCTGACTCCGATATGCGAGACCGTCAGCCGAAGCGCGGCGGCGGTGCGGTTGCCGCGTGTGCGCGCAACGCATCGAGCTGCGCGGGATCGTCCGTCACCTGCCGAGCGTCGTCCCAATCGTACTCGGGGATCGCGGTTCGATAGCCGAGCGCGCAGACGATCGCGCCGGCCAGTGCCTTGTTCGCGGGATGCAGCTTCAAGCGATCCCAGCTGTGCTCGAGCCATCGCCAGTGACCACCGCAGCACGGCCACGTTCCCTCGTAGGCACGGCTCGCCGCCATCCAGTCGACGACCATCTCGACGACTGCCTCGTCCGGCATCCGGCGCGGCGTCTGGTGCTCGTCGAAGAAGTGCTCGGGGTGATGATCGTTGTGCTCGTAGTGGTGCCGCCACGCGCGCTCGAAGGCCGGATCGGGCTCATGGCGATCGCGATCGGCAAAGTGCCACGCGTAGGGCATCAGCTCGGCGCGCGACAGCTTCGACAGATCGTGCGCGACGAGCCGCCGCCACGACAGCAGGCTCGGCACGCTCGTCACGAGTGCGCGATTGACCTCGCGTCCGGCGACGACGATCGCCCATTTGTGCACGGCGACCACTCCGGGATAACGAGCTGCGACGCGCAGCCTACGCAACACGACCGCAGCGTAGCGCCGTCCCTCGCAGAGCTGAAGCCTACAGCGCGTTGAAGGTCGAGCACGCGCCGATCGGGCCGGACTGCGTCGCCGTGTCGACCGGCGTCACCCACGTCTGACCGTTGCACTGGTACCACTTGCTGTCCGAGGCCGCCTGCACGCAGGTGCGCGGCTGCACCTTCTTGCCGAGCGTCGCCGAGGGACACCACGCGAAGGCCTCGGCGCAGCCGCTCGAGCTCGAGCGCGGCGTCCACACCCCGCCGGCGTCGCAGCGCTGCCACGTCGCATCCTCGCCCTGCACGCAGGTGCCGGTCTCGACCTCGCGATCGAGCGTGGTCGACATGCACGTCGTCGCCGAGGGCGGCGGCTCGGTCGGCATGCCCGCGACGCACGCGCCGACCGGTGTCGAGGCGTCGACCTCGGTCACCGTCACGCGCTTCTGATCGCTGTAGCCGAGCCCGGCCTCGCCGAACAGCTCCTTGCCGACGAGCGGCGAGACATCGATGATCGGCGCCCCGGCCGCGGTCTCGACGCAGACATCGGGCCCGTAGTCGAGCGCGGTCACCACGGCGCACTTGCCGTTCGCTTCGATCTTGAGCTTCGCCCCGCAGCCGTAGCGCTGGCGCGACGCCGCGTACCAGGTGTTGCCCGCGGCGAAGCCGCCGCACGACATCGCCTGGTGATCGCCGGGACCACCGAACGTGGTGATCACGTAGCGACCGTCGGCCGGGATGCTCGTCGAGGCCTTGCCCTTACAGTTCTTGAGCCCGCGCGCCGTGGTGCCGACGCTGGCACCCGGCGTCGCGTTCCAGGCTTCGTCCTCACCGACCATGCACGAGGGAAGCAACGCGATGACGAGGAAGTAGGAGATGGGGCGCACGACCGCGCCGATGTGCAGCGACCGTGCCTCGTCGCATCGTGTGCATTCCGCGATCGCGTCAGCGCACCGGGCGAATCACGCCGCTCGCGCTGCGCAGGAGCCTGCACACGAGGCGCAGGCTCGTCGGGGATTGCCCACGAGGAGAGGCTCCGATCGTGGGTGCTGGACTCCCAGACTACGTCGCTGCCTGGGCGTTGCCCTTCTGCAGCTCCTTCGCGTTGTCGGAGTGGCGCTGCAGCGTGGTCTTGCGGTTCTCGAGCATGGTGTCGAGCTCGTCGTCCGCCGACGCCTCCTGATGACCGGCGGTGGCGGCGAGCTCCTTGTCGTGACCGTCGACCATCATCCGGAGGTACTCGCGGTCGAAGTCGGCGCCCTTGAGCTTCTGGAGGTTCGCCATCTCGCCCATCTGCTTCTTCATCTCGGACTTGGCGATGTCGCTCTTCGCCTTCTCGTCGGGCAGCCTGGCGAGGCCGCGCTTCTTCGCGAACGCGGCGAGGTCCTTATCGGCGGTGGTGTGATCGGTGACGAGCTCCTTGCCGTACTTCTTGACGGCGGCGGTGCCGTTGGTCTGCGCGAGCTTTCCCATCTGGATCTCCATCAGGTTGACGTGATGGAGATGCGCGACGATGCGGGTCTCGGCCTCGCCGAGCTTCTGCTTGGTGACGTCGCCGGCCTTGGGTGCGGGCTTGGGCTCGGCCCCGGCAACAGCGGGGATCACGAGGGCGCAGGCGAGGAACAGGGTCTGGAGCTTCATGCCGGGGCGCGGTGCAAGCATCAGCCCCACCGCACCGCCACGTGATTTCGGGTGACTCGATACCGAGCGTGCTTCGAGATCGCGTCGTCGGAGCACGTTGTCGCGGCGCACGAGTGCGGTCGCGGCACGGGGCAAAACGCCCGGCTCAGAGATCGAGGTAGTCGCCCGAGCACCAGCCGGTCTTGCTGCCGTACGAGACGTTGTACCAGCCGTTCGACGGGCCCTGGTTGATCGTCACCGTCGCGCCGTGCGGCATCGACGTCAGCACGCCGTACGACGTCGACGGTCCACTGCGCAGATTCAACGACGTCGCCGTGATGGTCGCCGTGTCCGCCACGGGCGGAGGAGGCGCGTTGCCGGTGTCGGAGAACCACTCGGTCTCGCGGCGCGAGCCCTGTGGGCTGAGCTCGACGTGGATGTGATCGATGTGCGGCACCGGGCCGGTGTACGCGCGCAGCTTCGACGTGCTGCGGCTCGCGCCCCACGAGCTGCGGTCCCAGATGATGAACTGCACACCGATCTTCTCGGCGTTCTCGACCAGGAAGTTCGCGATCAGATCGCCACGGGCGTTGTCCGCCGTGCCGCCGACGGTCGGGATCATGATGTCGATCGCGCGACCGCTACCGTGCACCGACAGCTCGGCCGAGTTGGCGGTGTTGCGGCGGCACGCATATCCGCCGTAGCTGGTGACGCCGGCGAAGTTCGCCTTCACGAAGTCGCCGACCTCGCGCGTCCCGGCGAGCAGCCCGCCGCCGCAGTTGCGGCCGTTGTTCCACGGACCCGCGCCGGTGTAAGCGACGTACTGCGTATCACCGATCGCCTTGGTGCTCGCCGGCAACGCCCAGGCGCCCGCCACGTAGACCGCGCCGCCGGCAGGGCCGTCGTCGTACGCCGGGTCGTCCTCGTGAAGGACGTCGTTATCACCACCAACCTCCACCGCCTCCTCGCCGACCATGCAACCACCCAGGCACAATGCGACGGCGACGGAGAGCAACTTCATGCAGCGGGCTGTGAGCAATCAGGATGCCGCTTCGCGTGCGGGTGCATTCAATCAGTTAACTCGAGTTGCCACTGCAACCTGGGGATCGCAGTTGCGGGGCTGACTCTCACCGACATCGATCGAGCGGGCGATCTTTGCGCAACTCGCGCACGAACGATCACGACGACAGCGTCGCCAGCAGCCTCGTCGATCACGGCGACGCCGTTCTTGGTCGCGGCCTCGAGCTTGGTCTTGCCGGTGTCCTCGCCTGCGACGAGGAATGCGTCTTCTCTGTCACCGAGCCAGCGACCTTTGCCGCCCGCGGCCTCGATCATCTTCTGGACCTCGGCGCGCGGCTTGGTCAACGTGCCGGTGACGACGACCGTCGAGAAGCAACCACGTTGGTCGATCGCACCTCGCGCTGTTCTCGGCCGTCCACGGCGCGTCTTGGTTCACCGCCAAGTCCGTGCATCCGATCGGGCTCCGTGGGCACCTGCTGTTCGTTGCGGCACCCCGACGAGGTCCATCCCGACTGTCGTCGACACGCCGCCATGACAAGCGCGCTATGGTGCCGCCGTGAGCTCGGACCAGAAAAATCTCCTCGGTCAGATCCTCGAGCCGTGCTCGATGACCCCGCGTACCGGGTTCTTTCGCACCGGCTGCTGCGAGACCGAGGCCAGCGACCGCGGACGCCATGTCGTGTGCGCCGAAATGACCGCCGAGTTCCTCGCGTTCTCCGCGTCACGCGGGAACGACCTATCGACTCCGGGGCCCGGATTTCCTGGTCTCAAGCCCGGCGATCGATGGTGTCTGTGCGCGGCGCGATGGAAAGAGGCGCTCGACGCCGGGAAGGCGCCGCCGGTGCACCTGGCCGCCACCCACGAGTCGGCCACCGACGTGATCGAGCGAGAGGCGTTGCTTCGCCATGCTGCCGATTCGCAATCGCTGAACTGAGCGATCAGCCGAAGATCACGACGACAGCATCGCCATCAGCCCGGCCTCGTCGATCACGGCGACGCCATTCTTGGTCGCGGCCTCGAGCTTGGTCTTGCCGGTGTCCTCGCCTGCGACGAGGAAATGCGTCTTCTTCGTCACCGAGCCAGCGACCTTGCCGCCTGCGGCCTCGATCATCTTCTGGACCTCGGCGCGCGGCTTGGTCAGCGTGCCGGTGACGACGAACGTCTTGCCGTTGAGTGGACCGTCCGCCGTGGCGGTCACCGGCTCCTCGGGATCCACGCCGTTCGCGATCAGCTTGTCGAGGATGTTGCCGATGTACGGGGTGCGCAGGAACTCGTCGACGGCGCGCGCCACCGCGGGGCCGATGCCGTCGATCGCGTCGATCTCCTCGATCAGCGCCGCCGAGTCCTTGTCCTTCGCCGCCTGGCGCAGCACGGACAGCTTGCCGTACTTCGCCGCGATCGGCTTCGCGAGCACGGTGCCGACGAGATCGATGCCGAGCGCGGCGAGCAGGCGCGCGAACGTGGCCTCGGACCTCGCCTTCTCGATCGCGGCGACCAGCTTCTTCGCCGAGGCCGCCGCAAAGCGCTCCAGCCCGGCGACCTGCTCGGTCTTGAGGACGAACAGATCGGCGATGTCGCCGACCAGCTTGGACTCGACCAGCTGGCGCACGACCTTCTCGCCGAGCCCGTCGATGTTCATCTGCTTGCGCGACGCGAACGACTCGATCCAGTCGGTCTGCTGATCCGGGCAGTGCTCGTGGTTCGGACAGATCCACGCGACGCGCCCGTCCTCGCGGATCAGCTTGGTCTGACAGCTCGGGCAGTTCTCGGGCACCGTGAACGCCGGGCCCGGGCCCTTCTCGGTGACCTGCAGGATCTCGGGGATGATCTCGCCGGCCTTGTGGAGCAGCACGCGATCGCCGGCGCCCATGCCGAACGCCGCGACGATGTCCCAGTTGTGGAGCGTGGCGCGCGCCACCGTGGTGCCCGACACCTCGACGGGCTCGAGATCTGCCGTCGGCGTCACCGCGCCGGTGCGCGTCACCGACAGGATGAGCCCCTTGACGATCGTCGAGACCTGGCGCGCCGGGAACTTGTACGCGATCGCCCAGCGCGGCGCCTTCGCCGTGGTGCCGAGCGCGCCGCGCGACGCGAAGTCGTCGATCTTGATCACCAGTCCGTCGACCTCGTAGACCAGCGAGTCGCGCTTGCTCTCCCAGGATCTCACGAGCGCAGCCAGCTCGTCCCAGGACGAGGCCTTCGCGTTGTGGCTGCTGGTCGGGATGCCGAGCTTCTTGATGAGCTCGATCGACGAGATGTGACCGCTCGCGTGGCGCTCGCCATCGATCACCTCGTAGAGGATCGCGTGCATCGGGCGCTTCGCCGCCTCCTTGGGATCCTGCAGCTTGATCGAGCCGGCGGCGGTGTTGCGCGGGTTCTTGAAGGTCTCCTCGCCGCGCGCCGCACGCGCCTTGTTGACCTCCTCGAACTCGTCCTTGCGCATGTAGATCTCGCCGCGCACCGTGAGGCTCACCGGCTCGCGCAGCTGCATCGGGATGCCGCGCACCATGATCTTCACGTTGGTGGTGACGTCCTCGCCGATCCGGCCGTCGCCGCGCGTGGCCGCGAGGGTCAACAGCCCCTGCTCGTACGTCAGCTCGATCCCGAAGCCATCGATCTTGGGCTCGACCGAGAACACCGGCACCTCGCCGTCGAGGCCCTTGACCGCGCGGTCGTAGAACGCCTTGAGCTCGTCCTCGTTGTAGGTGTTGTCGAGCGACAGCATCGCGACCGCGCGCGTGACCTTCGGAAACTCCGAGATCGGGGCGTGACCGGCGCGCTGCGACGGCGACCACGGCACGATCCACGACGGGTTCGCCTTCTCGAGCGCGACCAGCTCCTTGTAGAGCGTGTCGTACTCGACGTCGCTGATCGTCGGGTTGGCCTCGACGTAGTAGCGACGATCGTGCTCGGTCAGCTCGCCGACGAGCTGGACATATCTGGACTGATCCGCCATAGCGGCGCGAGCATAGTCCGGAGCACTGACGCTAGTCTTCGATGTCGTCGATCGAGCGCAGGTCGAGGTGCGACGGGCGCTTCTTGCCCTCGATGAACGCGTCGAGATCGGCCTCGGCGGCGACATCGAGCTGGACCTCGAAGCTGCCGTCGTCGGCGACCTCCTCGACCTCGAGATCCTCGGGGTCGTCGACGCGCACCGAGCCCGCCGCGATCTTGTGCGGCGGCAACGGCAGCCCGGTGTCGATCTCGTCGTCGGTGATGTCCTCGTACGAATCGCCGATCTCGATCGAGATCTCGGGAGGCGGCGTCTGCATCTCGACCCGCTCGACCTTGCGGCCGATCAGGCAGCCTGCCTTGACCGTGACGGAGAACGGCCGGCCATCGAAGTAAGCGTCGATCGCTTCCTTGATGTACCAGAACACGTCCTGCATCTCCTGACCGGAGCCGGCGATCTCCTTCCACTCGGCGAGCGGGCCGTACTCCATCACCGGCGCGAAGAAGAACTCGCGCGAGCTCTTGAACAGCAGCGTGAACTCCTCGATCTCGAGGCCACCGCCCAGCGACGCGGTCTTCATGCAGCGCTCGACGTGATCGATGGTCGGGTAGCGCGCGATGTAGCGCTCGAGCCGGTCGAGGGCCTCGTGCTTGTCGTGCTTGATCAGCACCTCGCGGAACAGATCGTGGAACTCCTGGAACGTGCCGGCGAGCGGCAGCGTGCAGCGCACCTCGCCGCCCAGCTTGCAGACGCGCGCGAAGTCGCGCAGCGCGACCTCGAGGCTCGGCATCTCGTTGAGGCCGAGGTTGCAGACCACGAGGTCGTAGACGTCATCGGCGAACGACAGCTTCGGCACCGGGCTCTCGGTGCGGAAGAAGATGCCCTTCTTGCCGAGCGGCCCGAGCTCGTTGACCTTGCGGCGCGCGACATCGAGCATCGCGCTCGACGCATCGATCGCGATCAGCCGCGAGCCATCGCGCATCCGCCGCAGGATCTCGATGGTCGGGTAGCCGGTGCCGCAGGAGATGTCGAGCACCTGCCCGCGCTCCGGCAGCGCGAGGTTGCGCAGGAGCATTTTTCCGAAACGAGTGCCCCACACCGGCGCGATCTCTTCGTCGTAGATCCGCGCGAGCTTTTCGATCTTGAGCGTTCGCTTCGACTGGACCGTCACCGTTTGCGGGCCCTCAGTACCAAGCCGATTCTAACTAGCCAAGTACTGATTCGCGCGGGGTTTTCTTCGCGCTGTCGGTGCATGTACGTGCACGAACTGCCGTTCTCTAGCGATCTCAGCTAGTTCCAGCGGCGTGAACCGGATCGTTACGTCAGGTTTTTCGGCGATCCCGCCCGGCGGTCACCGAATTCCGGCTCAGTGATGGGTGTCGTCGCTGCCGGCGTACAGCGTCTTGCCGCCGTCCTTGAACTCGGACGACTTCGCCGCCATCCCGGACTCCGCCATCGCGCGGACCTCCTCGGTGATCTTCATCGAGCAGAACTTCGGGCCGCACATCGAGCAAAAGTGCGCGCCCTTCGCGGCCGGCGCCGGCAGCGTCTCGTCGTGGAACTGCTGCGCGGTATCCGGATCGAGGGAGAGGTTGAACTGGTCCTGCCAGCGGAACTCGAAGCGCGCCTTGGACAGCGCGTCGTCGCGGAGGTGCGCGCCGGGGTGGCCCTTCGCGAGATCCGCCGCGTGCGCCGCGATCTTGTACGCGATCACGCCCGCCTTGACGTCGTCGCGATCGGGGAGCCCGAGGTGCTCCTTCGGCGTGACGTAGCAGAGCATCGCCGTGCCGAACCAGCCGATCATCGCGGCGCCGATCGCGCTCGTGATGTGGTCGTAGCCGGGCGCGATATCCGTGACCAGAGGCCCGAGCGTGTAGAACGGCGCCTCCTTGCAGAGCGAGAGCTGGAGATCCATGTTCTCCTTGATCTTGTGCATGGCGACGTGGCCAGGCCCTTCGATCATCGTCTGGACGTCGTGCTTCCACGCGATCTCGGTGAGCTCGCCGAGCGTCTCGAGCTCGCCGAGCTGCGCGCGATCGTTGGCGTCCGCCGTCGAACCGGGGCGTAGGCCGTCGCCGAGCGAGAACGCGACGTCGTACTTCTTCATCACCTCGCAGATCCGCTCGAACTCGGTGTAGAGGAAGTTCTCCTTGTGGTGCGACAGGCACCACTTCGCCATGATCGAGCCGCCGCGGCTGACGATGCCGGTGACGCGGTTCGCGGTCAGTGGGATGTACTTCATCAGCACGCCCGCGTGGATCGTGAAGTAGTCGACGCCCTGCTCCGCCTGCTCGATCAGCGTGTCGATGAACAGATCGATGGTGAGCTTCTCGGGATCGCCGCCGACCTTCTCGAGGCACTGATAGATCGGCACCGTGCCGATCGGCACCGGCGAGTTGCGGATGATCCACTCGCGCGTGGTGTGGATGTCCTTGCCCGTCGACAGGTCCATCACGGTATCGGCGCCCCACTTGACGGCCCAGCGGAGCTTGTCGACCTCTTCGCCGATCGACGACGACACCGCGCTGTTGCCGATGTTCGCGTTGATCTTCACCAGGAAGTTGCGACCGATGATCATCGGCTCGCTCTCGGGGTGGTTGATGTTGGACGGGATGATCGCGCGGCCGCGGGCGACTTCATCGCGGACGAACTCGGGAGACATGTTCTCCCGGATCGCGATGTACTTCATCTCCTGCGTGATCAGGCCGCGCCGCGCGTAGTGCATCTGCGAGCGGTTGCCGGTGTCGCCGTCCGTCATGCGCGCGTCGATCCACGGCTTGCGCAGCTTCGGCAGGCCGTGGTGCGGGTCGACGCCCTGCGGGCCGGAGGTGTCGTAGACGTCGAACGACTCGCCGTTGGACAGCGCGATCCGGCGCTGCGGGATCTGGAGGCCCTCGGTCTCGACGTAGATCTTCGCCGACGAGGGGAACGCGCCGATCGTCGGCAGATCCGCGACCGGATCCACCTTCACCTGGGGCAGCGGGCGCTTGCCGTTGCCGTTGCCATTACCGTTGCTGGTTCCGTCGCTCATGTGGTCTCCCTCCGCCGGCATTACCCGGATCAGGTATTGGGGTCGTGTCTCGCGACACCTCTCAGCCCACGTGAATGGAGCTCCCCCGTATGTTGCTAGTGCGGCGGACCCTACCCCGTGGGGGGTAGCAGCACAACCGCTTACTCGGCGCCGGCGCGGCCCGACGTGCGGAGCTGCTCGACCAGCGCGAGTAGCTGCGGAATCCTCACCGGCCTCGCGATCACCTGCGCTCCTTCGAGCGAGGCCACGCGCGGGGTGACCGCGTCGACCATCACGATCACCGGGATCCCGGCGAGCCGCGCGGTCGCCTGCATCGCCGTGACGAGCTGCGCGCCATCGAGCACCGGCATCTCGTCATCGCACACCACGACATCGCACCGCTGGTTGGTCAGGATGCGCAGCGCATCGCCGCCATCACCCGCACGCAGCACGCGATGCCCCGCCGCCACCAGCGCGCTGGAGAGTGTTTCGAGGTTGGCGAAGTCGTCGTCCGCCACCAGCACGTTCAACACCGTCCTTGACCCTTACTCGTTGCACTCGGACTTCACAACCTGGTTTCTCGACGGAGATCTGGATGTGGCGCCCACGCACGGGGGCGGGATTACAACCCGGGTTTGGCGTGACAGCGCCGCACGGTCCTGCGGTAGCCTGACGCCGTGACCGCCCTGGCGTTCGGCCGATACAAGGTGACCGGCACGCTCGGCGCGGGTGGGATGGGCGAGGTCTACGAGGCGGTCGACGAGGTGCTCGGCCGACCGGTCGCCGTCAAGACGCTGCGGGGCAAGCACGGTGGGCTCGCCGCGCGCTTGCTCGACGAGCGGTTCAAGCAGGAGGCGCGGGCGATCGCCGCGCTCGCGCATCCCGGCGTGGTCCAGGTGTTCGACATCGATCTCACCGCCGAGCCGCCGTACATCGTGATGGAGCGCGTCGCGGGCCCTTCGCTCAAGGAGCGGCTCGTGCAGGGCGTGCTGGGTCCCGGCGAGCTGCGCGCACTCGGCGTCCAGGTCGGGCGCGCGCTCGCCGCCGCACACGCCGCCGGCATCGTCCATCGCGACGTCAAGCCGGCGAACATCTTGAGCGCGACCGGCGGCGCCTGGAAGCTGGCCGATTTCGGCGTCGCGCACGTGCCCGACTCGGCGATCACCATGACCGGCCAGTTCGTCGGCTCGCCGGCGTACGCCGCACCCGAAGCGCTGGTCCGCGGCGAGACCGGGACGGCGGGCGATGTCTACGGGCTCGGCGCCACGCTGTACGAGGCCGCCGCCGGGAGATGGCCGCGCAGCGACGCGACGAGTGGGGCGCTGTTCGGGGCGGTGCCGCCGCTGCGCGAGCTGGTGCCCGCCCTGCCCCACGAGCTCGCGGCCGCGATCGATCGCGCGGTCGCCGTCGAGCCCGCGCACCGGCCGTCGGCGGGCGAGCTCGCGGATGCCCTCGCCGGGGCGAGCTCCGCGCCCGGCGTCACGATCGGTCATCACACCGCGATCGGATCGCCGGCGGGACCGATCGCCGCGAGCCGACCGCTGCCGTGGAAGCCGATCGCGATCGGGATCGCCGTCGTGCTGGGCATCGGCACGATCGCCGCCCTGACCCGATCGACCTCGAGCGGCGAGACCGGATCGGTCGCGAAGGAACCGGTGAAGGACCCATCGCCGGAGCCTCCGGTCGCGAAGCCCCTCGAGCCGGGCGAGCTCCGCGCGGTCACGCCCGCGGCGGCCACCACCGATCGCCGCGCCGCGAAGGACTGGAACAAGGTCGTCGACAAGCTCTACAAGGGCGAGCTCGGCGAGGCGACGAAGAAGCTTTCGGAGTTCGAGCGCAAGTGGGGCGAGAGCGACGAGACCAAGAGCCTCCGCGACCAACTCCCGGCTGCGCCCGCTCGCGGCAAGCACGAAGACGATTAAACTGGGTCGCGATGGAACCCGGGACCCGCGTCGGAGCGTATCGCGTGATCGCACCGATCGGTCGCGGCGGCATGGGTGGCGTGTTCGAGGTCGAGGACGAGCAAGGCCGGCGGCTCGCGCTCAAGTCGACGCTGCAGGACAACGGCGGCGCCGAGATCACGCGCCGGTTCGCGCGCGAGGCGAACGCGCTGCGCATGCTCGATCACCCGAACCTGATCGCGGCGGTCGACGTGTTCGTCGAGGCCGGCCAGCTCTACCTGGTGATGGAGAAGGTGGATGGCCGCCCGCTGACCAAGCGGATCGCCGACCCCGAGGATCCGCTGACGCCGCGGATCGCGCTCGTGCTCGCGCGCCAGATCCTCGAGGGCGTCGATCACGCGCACACCCGCGGCTTCGTGCACCGCGATCTCAAGCCCGACAACGTGCTGCTGCAGGCGATGGGCGGCTGGGAGCGCGTCAAGCTGATCGATTTCGGCATCGTCAAGCTGCTCGGCGATGCGGCCGCCGCGTTCGGGGCCGGCGCGCTGACTCGGACCGGGCTGGTGTTCGGCACGCCCGCGTACATGGCTCCGGAGCAGGCGCTCGGCCGCCTCGTCGACGCGCGCGCGGATGTCTACGCGGTCGGCATCATGCTCTACGAGATGTTGGTAGGGCGCGTCCCGTTCCGCGATCCGGATCCCGTCGTCGTGATGCGCCAGCAGGTCAAGCTCGAGCCCCCGAGCCTGCGCGTGGTCACCAAGGATGCGCCGTGGTGCACCCCGGAGCTGACCGCGCTCGTCGACGCCGCCCTCAGCAAGCAGCCCGAGCATCGGTTTCCGAGCGCCCGTGCGATGGTCGATGCGCTCGACATCGCGTTCCAGTCGCTGCCCTCGTGAACCGGCTAGACTCCGCGGGTGTCAGTGGCCAGTACGGATGACCTGCACGTGCTCCAGGCGCGTGTCCTTCGCGAGCTCGAGTCGGGCGGGTCGAAGGAAGCGATCACCTTCACGCTCCACCAGATCTTCGACCGCAGTGCGCAGCTCGCGCGCCGCCAGCAGTTCCTGAGCGAGCTCGATACCCAGACGCGGCCGCTCGTCGACCCGCAGGTGCTCATGCAGACGATCTCGCGGCTCCTCGCCGAGCATCTCGGGGTGAGCCGCTGCGCGTACGCCACGGTCGAGAACGAGACGGTGTTCGACATCACCGGCGACTACGCGCGCGACGTCCCCACCATCGTCGGGCGCTGGCAGGTGGCGGCGTTCGGGCCAGGCTGCGTCGCCGACATGCTCGCGAACAAGCCGTTCGTCGTCGACGATGTCGAGACCGACCCGCGGATCACGCCCGACTCGCTGCCCGCCTACCGGGCGACCACGATCCGCGCGGTGATCTGCGTGCCGCTCCACAAGCAGCAGCGGTTCACCGCGGCGATCGCCGTGCACCAGACCGAGCCGCGGGTGTGGACGCGCGACGAGATCGAGCTCGTCGAGATCGTCGTGGGTCGATGCTGGGAGGCGCTCGAGCGGGCGTCGGTCGAGCGCAAGCTCGCCGAGAACCACGGCCGGCTCGACTACGCCGTCCAGCTCTCCGGCATCGGGTTCTGGTACTGCGATCTGCCGTTCGCCGAGCTGATGTGGGACGTGCGCACCAAGCAGCACTTCTTCCTGCCTCCCGACGCGCGGGTCACGATCGAGCTGTTCTACGAGCGCATCCATCCCGAGGACCGCGAGGCCACGCGCGCGGCGATCGATGCGTCGATCGCGAACCACACCTCGTACGACGTCGTGTACCGCACGGTGGATCCGCAGTCGGGCGAGCACAACTACGTGCGCGCGCTCGGTGGCACCGCGTACGCGCACGACGGCACCCCGCTGCGGTTCGATGGCGTCACCGTCGACGTCACCGCGCTGAAGCGCGCCGAGGCCAAGCTGCGCGAGCAGGATCGACGCAAGGACGAGTTCCTCGCGACGCTGGCGCACGAGCTGCGCAACCCGCTGGCGCCGATCCGGTCCGGACTCGAGCTGCTGCGGACCTCCGACGAGGTCGCGCGCAAGGCGCAGATCCACGCGATGATGGAGCGCCAGCTCGGCCACCTCGTACGGATGGTCGACGACCTGCTCGATATCTCGCGCATCACGCTCGGGAAGATCCGGCTCGTCGAGAGTCGCGTCGATCTCGACCGCGTCGTCACGAGCGCGGTGGAGACCACCAAGGCACTCCTCGAGGCCGCCGGCGTGGAGCTCGTGCTCGACGTCGCCGCCGGCCCGCTGGTCGTCCACGGCGACCCGACGCGACTCGCGCAGGTGATCGCGAATCTGCTCAGCAACGCGGCGAAGTACACCCCGCGTGGAGGTCGCGTCACCGTGGCCGTGGCGCCGCGCGGCGACCAGGTCACCGTCACCGTCACCGACACCGGCGTCGGCATTCCGCCCGACAAGCTCGCCGCCGTGTTCGAGATGTTCGTCCAGCTCGGGCAATCCCTCGATCGCGCGAACGGCGGGCTTGGCATCGGCCTGACGTTCTCGCGCCGGCTGATCGAGCTGCACGGCGGAACGCTGGAGGCGCACAGCGAGGGCGACCATCGCGGCAGCACCTTCGTGGTGCGGCTCCCGCTCCTGGAGGCGCCCTCCACCCAACCGCTGGTTACACGCGTCGCCACGGTGACGAGCTTGCGCATCCTCGTGGTCGACGACAACGTCGATGCCGCCGAGCTCCTCGCCGCGCTGCTCGAGCTCTCCGGACACGCGATCACCGTCGCGCACACCGGGCCGGAGGCGCTGGCCGTGACCGCGAAGCATCCGCTCGACGTGGTGCTCCTCGACATCGGCTTGCCGGGCCTCGACGGCTACGAGGTCGCGCGCCGGCTGCGCGCGGACACCTCGCGGCCACAGCCGATGCTGGTCGCGCTGACGGGCTGGGGCGCCGAAGAAGATCGCGACAAGGCACGCAGCGCCGGGTTCGACCATCACCTCGTGAAGCCGGTCGACCAGGCGACGCTGACGGCGATCCTGGCGACGGCGCCGCGCCTGGCCTGACCTACTGGATGTTGTAGGTCAGCGTGTACGAGCCGTTACCGGTGGCGCCGAAGCCGTCGACGATCAGCCAGTTGAGGTTCGCCCCGCTGATCGACGCGCTGGTCCACTTCGCCTGCAGGCCGTTGCCGCAGCCGGAGACATCGTCGCTGCACTTGGTATCCGCGGTGGTGGCGTCCCCGCGGCGCATGTAGAGCACGCTGTCGAACGACGTCCCGCTGCAGGTGTTGGCGGACACCGCGTATGTCGTGTTCGGGCAGGTCAGGAAGAAGTACGCGTCGTCGCCCTGCGCCGAGTTGGGCTCGCAGCCCGCGATCGACTGGCTGGGCTTGCCCGTGGTGCTGCCGCTGCGCGAGCCCGCCAGGTTGGTCAGCGCGAGCCCGGTGCGGCCGCCGCGCTTGAACGTCAGCGAGGCCGCGCCGTTGGTGGCCGCGTTGGAGAACTGATCGACCACCAGGCAGTACTGCCCGGCGGCGAGCTGGATCGCGCCCTGCGAGCGCGTGGTGCTGCACGCGTCATCGCCGCAGCGCTTGACCGCGCCGAGGGCGGTGCACGCGCCGTCGAAGATCCGGACCACCGAGTCGAAGCCCGACGCGAAGGTGTCGAAGTAGACGACCTCGTCGGCGGGCAGCGTGAACGTGTAGAACACATCGCGGCCGCCCTGATCGCCGCAGTCCTCGCCCGGGGCCTGCGCCCAGTTGTCGTCGTTCGCGGCGGTCAGATCCATGGCGAACGTGCCGCCGGCGGAGATGTCGATCGCGCCCGCGGCGGTGTCGTTGCTGGGGCACGTGGTGTCCGCGCCGTTGCAATCCTCGTCGGCGCCGTTGCCGCAGGTCTCCGCGCTCGGCGCACCCGCCGTCGCGCCGCAGACCACGGCGGTGTGCGCGGTGTTGCACACGGTGACGCCCGAACGCGCGCACATCCCGAGGCCGACCGAGCAGGCCTCGTCGACGGCGAACGTGTCGTCGATGCCGTTCAGGCAGTCGTTGTCGATCCCGTCGCAGACCTCGATCGAGTCCGCCGTGGTGTCGTTGCAGGTCGCGCCGCCGGCGCCATCGCACACGATCGCGCCTTCCATGCACGCATCGGAGTCGGCGCCATCGCAGGCCGCGCCGAGAGAGAAGCCCTCGTCGACGTTGCCGTCGCAGTCGTTGTCGATCCCGTCGCAGACCTCGGCCGTGGTGCCCTCGGCATCCGTGCAGCGGGTGCCCATCAGGCCGTCGCAGACGAGCATGCCGTCCTTGCAGGTATCGGCGTCGGCACCGTCGCACGCACTGCCGACCAGGAAGTCCTCGTCGATCTGGCCGTCGCAGTCGTTGTCGATCGTGTCGCACTTCTCGGGCGTGTCGGCGTAGCCCTCGTCGACGATCCCGTCGCAGTCGTCGTCCGTGCCGTTACACAGCTCCGTGGCCGGCACGCAGCTCGGCGGCGCATCGGCCGGCTGGTCGTCGCCCAGGCGAGCTGGATCCATCGCGCTGGCACAGCCGGCGCACACCAAGAGCAACCCGAACAAGCGACCCATCATCGAAGAGCGCATCCATGCACGCAACGCTGTGCAAGAGCAAGCACAACCAGAGGCGTGCTAAGGAAGTCCTATGAGCGAGAAGCTACCTGTTGTGGGCACAAGCCTCGTAGCGCACCTCCCCGAGGTCGTGGTTCCGCCAGACGTCGCTGGGATGACGCCAGCCGAGCTGGAGGAAGGGATCGCGCGCCTCAAGAAGGAGCGCAACGCGGTGATCCTCGCGCACTACTACCAGGAGTCGGAGATCCAGGATCTCGCCGATTTCGTCGGCGATTCGCTCCAGCTCTCGCAGGCGGCCGCGAAGACCAAGGCCGACGTCATCGTGTTCTGCGGCGTCCACTTCATGGCCGAGACGGCCAAGATCCTGAACCCCGACAAGATCGTCGTGATCCCGGATCTCAAGGCCGGCTGCTCGCTGGCCGATGGGTGCCCGGCGCCGGTGTTCGCGAAGTGGCTCGAGCAGTACCCGGGCCACACGGTGGTCTCGTACATCAACTGCACCGCGGCCGTGAAGGCGCTGTCGGACGTGATCGTGACGTCGTCGAACGCGGTCAAGATCGTCAAGGCGCTCGAGGGGCAGAAGATCGTGTTCGCGCCCGATCGCTACCTCGGAGCGTTCGTCGCGAAGCAGGCGAACCGCCCCGACATGATCAAGTGGGAAGGCACCTGCATCGTCCACGAGACGTTCTCCGAGAAGCGCCTGCTCCAGCTCAAGGCGGAGCATCCCGACGCCGAGATCATCGCGCACCCCGAGTGCCACGAAGGCATCCTGCGGCACGCGCAGCACATCGCGTCGACCAGCGGCCTGATCGATTACGCGAAGAAGTCGGACAAGCAGACGTTCATCGTCGCGACCGAGGCGGGAATCCTGCACAAGATGCAACAAGCCGCCCCCGGCAAGACGTTGATCCCTGCACCACCCGAAGATGAGACCTGCGCCTGCAATCTCTGCCCGCACATGCGCCGCAACACGCTGGAGAAGCTGTACCTGTGCATGCGCGACCTGACCCCGCAGATCGAGGTTCCCGAGGCGACGCGCGTCAAGGCGCTGAAGCCGATCGAGCGCATGCTCGAGATGTCGGTGTGAAGCTCGCCCTCCTGGTGATGCTCGCTGCGTGCGGGCGCAGCGAGCCGGCTGCCGTCGAGCCACCGACGCCGATCGAGCAGCCACGGAGCGCGCGCCTCCTCGACGACGCGCCCGAGGCGATCGTCGGGATCGTCGACAGCTGGCGCTCGACGAAGGCCACGCTGACGCGCTGGCGGCGCACCAACGGCGCGTGGACGAAGGTCGGCGAGTCGTGGCCCGCCGTGGTCGGCAAGGGCGGCACCGCGTGGGGCTACGGCCTGCATGGCAACGGCGCGCCCGGAAACGTCGACGGGCCGGTCAAGCGCGAGGGCGACGGCAAGACCCCGGCGGGGGTGTTCGCGCTCGGCGCGAGCTTTGGCTACGCGACGGCAGCGCCCGCCGGCAGCAGGTTGTCGTACTCGTCGATCGACGAGAGCTGGAAGTGCGTCGACGATCCGGCGAGCAAGCAATACAACCGCGTGCTCGATCAGAAGTCCGCAGCGGTCGTCGACTGGACGTCCGCGGAGGACATGAAGCGATCCGACGAGCTCTACGAGTGGGTGGTCGATGTGGCGCACAACACCGCGCGCATCCCGCGTCACGGGAGCTGCATCTTCCTCCACGTGTGGAGCGGTCCCGAGAGCGCGACCGTCGGCTGCACCGCGATGGCCAAGCCGGTGCTCGCGGAGCTGATCGCGACGCTCGATCCGAAGGCCGTGTTCGTGCTGCTGCCCAAGGCGGAGTACGCGACGCTGTCATCGACGTGGGCGTTGCCGCACTAGGTGCTCACTTGCAGCGGTCGAGCTCGACGCGTGAGCGGACCTCTGCGAGGTCGCGCTGATCGTCCGGCACCGTCACGTTGATCCGGCTTGGTGCGCTCTTGAGGAAGTCCTGGGGCCGGTCGACCTCGTAGACCCGCCCACCGCGCAACGTGCGGTCGGGCTTGCGATCGGCCTTCACAGCCTGGTCGGCGTAGATCAGCTGGCGCTGCCGGTAGCAGTGGCCACCTTTGGCGTCGATCAACACGTGAAGCTGTTTGGGCATGGGCACCATGCGTTTGCCGAGGTGGATCTGCTCGTCGGCGATCGCGGGAAGCTTCCCAGCCACCGCACCGTCGATCTTGACGTCGCGCGCTGTCGCGCACGGCCCGACGCGAACCTTGCCCACCCACGTGGCGTCGGCCGCGACCGGGATCGTCTGCTGTCCGACCGTCACCGCAGTAGCGGGGTTGCCGACGTTGTCGATCCACAACTGAACCACCGCGGTCCCGATCGCCTCGAGCGGCTCGAAGGTCATGTCGCGCCCGTTGCCCGTGATGGTCGTGAGGTCGTCGCCGGTGACACGCAGGCCGAGCGGTACGCGGACGGTGCCGCAGGTCGTCGCGAGCTCGGCCTCGAGGTCGTTGACTGTCAACACCGACTTCTCGGAGTCATAGTCGAGTCCGACGTATCCCTTGCCCGGACCGATCTTGCCAAGCACCTTCCCGCCGCGCGAAATGGTCGCTGTCTCGACGGCAGGGTAGATCCCGACCTCGTAGTGGAACGTGGCGTAGAGCGCCTTCGGCTTGGACGTGTTGGGGCTCGATTCCGGCGACTGTGTCGAACAGGCGACCAGCCCGCCGACGATCACCGAGCACAGCAGCGACTGATGCATCTCGTGTAGATATCCCATCGTCGCCGGCTCCGGAGCCGCGGGTGACGCCGCATGCCGTAGCACGAGCGTCGGTGACGGCCGGGCTCCTGGTCCTGCGCCCTGGTCGCGACGTTGACCTCCTACCCTCGGATCCCCGTGACGCACGTCTGGAGCGGAGCCCAGCGCGTCCAGCATCGCAGCCGCGGCGTCGGGGCGGTGGCTGCCTGCATGAGCGCTCGGTGTCGTGCGTGGATCTCGTGACGCCTCCGCGGGGATGGCCGTTCGGGCCGATCGAAGTGACCGATGACCTGGGCGAGACGATCTACGTTCCGTTTCGCGCGCTGTTTCCGCCGGATCCTGCCGATGCCTACGAGGCGCTACATGCGGACGCGGACGCGGACGCCTTGCGTGCGGTGTTGCGCGGCCCCTCCGCGTGCCCTCCCATCCACGCTCGTCATGGTGGTCTCAATGAGTCGACGCAACACCATGTGGCCCGGTGGGCCAGGAAGCATGGTGAGGAATGAGTCGAGAGCGGAAGCGACCACGACGATTCAATGGGGCCACCAAGCGAGAGCTT
>Ga0075163_10003803_pt1 | contig 20287 bp, 22 predicted proteins | sample JI1023141ADNA_FD_71478 | JGI IMG/M metagenome (GOLD analysis project Ga0075163, IMG submission 71478) | Wastewater effluent complex algal communities from Wisconsin, to seasonally profile nutrient transformation and Carbon sequestration -... | ecosystem: Engineered > WWTP > Effluent > Algae... | reverse complement strand
AAGCGCTGCCGCGGCTGGCCGGCCAGCACGCGCAGTACACGGAAAACCAGCTCAAGCAGTTCAACAAGCGAGAGCGCACCAACGACAACGCCGTGATGCACGGCATCGCGTCCAAGCTCAGCGAGCTCGAGCTGAAGGCGGTGGCGGCCTTCCTCAGCGGACTGAAGTAGGCCGCCGCCCCGTCAGACGGCTTCGAGCATGTCGTCCCAGATGTTCTGGGCCCACGACAGCGCGTAGCGGCCCTCGATCTGGTTGGCCGCGGCGGACACGCCGCCCGAGCCCGGCACGGTCTTGAAGGTCTTGTCCGTCGCGTCGTACTGGTGCACCGACGCCACGTGGACCACATCGCGAGCGGTGACGAAGCTGTAGCAGGTGTTCATCACCACCGGCGTGGCGTTGACCGGCTGACCCTTGAGCAGCTGGATGATGGCCGCAGCGGCCACCTTGGCATGCTGGTTGGCCATGTGACCGGACTTGGGCATCTGCGGCGCCGGGAAGGTGGCGTCGCCCAGCACATGCACGCCCGGGGCCACGGTGGACTCCATCGTGAGCCAGTTCACGCCCACCCACCGGCTGTTGATGTTGACCAGGCCCGCCGTGCGCGCGATGTCGCCCGCGCGCTGGGGCGGAATCACGTTGAGCACGTCGGCGCGCACGTCCTCGAACTCGAGCTTCGCCACCTTGCCCGACACTTCCTTGATCTCGGCGTTGGGCCGGTATTCGAGGATGCCGCTGTAGTGGTCCTTGAAGGCCTTCTCGAAGAGAGCCTTCTTGGACTGCACTTCCGGATTGGCGTCGAGCACGAGCAGCTTGCTTTTGGGCTTGGCGGTCTTGAGGTAGCTGGCCACCATGCAGGCGCGCTCGTACGGCCCGGGCGGGCAGCGATAGGGTGACTTGGGGATCGAGATCGCCACCACGCCGCCGTCGGCCATGGACTCGAGCTGCTGCCGAAAGGCCACGGTCTGCGGGCCGGCCTTCCAGGCATGCACCACGCGGCCGGCGTCGACGGCGGACTGCAGACCGCCGACCTGGTCCCACATGAAGTCGATGCCGGGCGAGACGATGAGCCTGTCGTAGGGCAGTTCCGAGCCGCCGGCCAGCCGCACCTTCCTGCCCGCGACGTCGATGGTCGTCACCTCGCCCTGGACCACCTTGATGCCCATGGACTTCAGGCCGTCGTAGCCGCGCGTGATGTCGGCCATCTGGCGATAGCCGCCGATGACCAGGTTGGAGATCGGGCAGGACACGAAGCTGGCGCCGCGCTCCACGAGCGTGACGTCGACGTTGCCGCCCCACATCTTGAGGTAGCGGGCGGCGGTGGTGCCGCCGAATCCGCCGCCGACGACGACGACGCGGCCGATGGAGGGCCCGCCGGTGGAGGCGCAGCCGGCCAGGCCGAGCGTGGCCAGGCCGCCCAGGGCGGTGCCTGCACCCAGCAGGCGACGACGGGTGGAATTCATCGAATTGGCGCGCATGGTCGATGTCCTCACTTGCGGGCCGCGGGCTGGGCCGCGAAGTAGGCGGCGACGAGACGGATCTGCTCGTCGGTATAGCCCTTGGAGATCTGGTGCATGATCGTCGCGGGCTGGGCACCGCTCTTGTAGTCGGCGACCATCGCGACGATCTTGTCCGCCGACAGGCCCGCCAGCGGCTTCATGTCGCCCTTGGCCTGGCCGTTGGTGCCGTGGCAGTTTGCACAGGTGGCGGCCAGGTTGCGGGCCAGGTTCACGTCCTGGGCCAGCGCGGGCAGGGCCGCCGCCAGCGCCAGCGAGGCGGCGCCCCGCACGATGCGGGCGATCGAGGTGGATTTCATGTCTTCGGGTCTCCTGAAAATCAGCGAGCCGCAGGCGCGGCTCAGGGCTTGATGTAGGCCGAGCCTTCCTTCTGCAGCTTGGCGATGCGCACCACGCCCGAAGGCGTGAAGTCGGCTTCCTGGATGAACTGCTCTTTCTTGAGATTGCGGTTGCGCAGCGTGATCTCGCAGATCTCGAAGCGCACGCCGCGCGCCACCAGGGCCGCCACCGGGCCGGCATAGGCGCTGCCGTTGGTGTCCTTGGCGCCTTCCATGAGAAAGTCAACGCCGTCGGCGTGGGTGACCACGGTGATGCGCGCCGAGGGGTCCACGTCGAGGTGGTTGCGGATGTTGCGCAGACCCTTCAGGCCCTGCGTGGCCGCGTTGTCGACGTGATAGACGACGCGGTCCTGGGCCCAGGCGGTGGCCGTAGCCAGGGCCAGCACCAGCGCACAGGAAAGACGAGAGATCGACATGGAGCCTCCGACGTGGATTCAAGCCGTGACAGGGGACGAATCCTGCCATGCAAACGCGCGTCGAGGAACTGCAAAACCGGAGTCCGCAGTCAACTGCGGGAAGACCATACCATTCGGGGCCGCGACCGATGGCCTGCACGAGGCCGCTGTCAGCGGAATCGGAGCGCGAGGGCGCTGACCTGAGGAGCTTGGCGCCTGGGACGCCATGGAGAACGACATGAACTTCGACAAGGAACTCGACGCATCCGGGCTGGCTTGCCCGCTGCCCATCGTCAAGACGAGGAAGGCGCTCGGCGACATGGCCAGCGGCCAGGTGCTGCGGGTGGTGGGCACCGACCAGGGCACGGTCCACGACATGGCGGCCTATGCCGAGCAGACGGGCAATGCCTTGCTGTCCTCGGGCGAGGAGGGTGGCAAGTACGTCTTCTTCCTGAGGAAGAAGTGAACATGGAACTCTCGACGCTCGTCGTCGGCGGTGGCTTTGGCTGCGCCGTCGTCTTCGGCTGGGTTGCCGGCAGGACGAACTTCTGCACCATGGGCGCGCTGTCCGACATCGTGAACATGGGCCATTGGGGCCGCATGCGCATGTGGCTGCTGGCCATTGCGGTGGCGGTGGCCGGCACGACCGCGCTGGCGCACTTCGGACTGGCGGACCTGTCCCAGGCCGTGGCGCGCCGCCCCACGCTGCCGTGGCTGTCGCTGCTGCTGGGCGGCCTGGTCTTCGGCGTGGGCATGACGCTGGCCGGTGGATGCGCGAACAAGAACCTGCTGCGCCTGGGCGCGGGCAGCGTGCGGTCCCTGGTGGTGCTGGTGATCCTGGCGATCTCGTCCTACATGACGCTCAAGGGCCTATTTGGCGCCGCCCGGGCCGCCTGGCTGGACCCGATCGCCGTCGACCTGAAGCATCTCGGGTTCGCCGACCAGGGCCTCGGCACCCTGACGGCCGGCTGGCTCGGGCTGGACCCGCGCGCCAGTGCCGCCGGCGTGGCTGCGGTGGTCGTGTCGGCGCTGCTCGCGTTCGTCTTCAAGGACGCCCGCTTCCGCGCCAATCGGGCGCAGGTGCTCGGTGGAGCGACGCTGGGGGCCCTGGTGGCCACCGGCTGGTACGTGACCGGTCATCTCGGCTACGGCGAGAACCCCGAGACGCTGGAAACCATCTACCACGCGACCAATTCCCGCACGATCGAGTCGATGAGCTTCGTGGCGCCGCTGGCCTTCGGGCTGGAACTGCTCATGCTCTGGACCGACAAGTCGCTGCATGTCACGTTCGGCATCGCCACGGTGCTGGGCGTCGTCGCCGGGTCGGCCGCTCATGCGCTGGCCAGCGGCAGCTTCCGGTGGGAGGGCTTTGCGTCGCTGGCCGATCTTCGCAACCAGCTCGTCGGCGCGCTGCTGATGGGCTTTGGCGGCGTGACGGCCCTGGGGTGCACCGTCGGCCAGGGGCTCACAGGCATCTCGACCCTCGCCGTCGGTTCGCTGCTGGCCGTGGCCGGCATCGTCGCGGGGTCGGTCGCGACGCTGAAGTTCCTGCTGTGGCGCGCGGAGAACGAGTGAAGGTCCGCCGCTGCGGAGCCGCCCGTACACTCGGCCTCCGCCCGACTTGAAGCAAACGATGCCGGCTCCACCGCTGCACGATCCCACCGCGTCGCCTCTGGCCGGTGCGTCGACCGAAACGCGCAACACCACCTGCTACATGTGCGCCTGCCGATGCGGCATCCGCGTGCATCTGCGAGACGGCGAGGTGCGCTACATCGAGGGCAACCCCGAGCATCCGCTGAACCAGGGCGTGATCTGCGCCAAGGGCAGCTCGGGGATCATGAAGCAGTACTCCCCGGCGCGCTTGACGCAGCCGCTGCGCCGCAAGGCCGGCACCGAGCGCGGGGCAGGGGAGTTCGAACCCATCAGCTGGGAGGAGACCTTCTCCCTGCTCGAGGAGCGCCTTCGCCGAATCCGCAGCACCGACCCCAAGCAATTCGCGCTGTTCACCGGGCGCGACCAGATGCAGGCGCTGACCGGCCTGTTCGCGCGTCAGTTCGGCACGCCGAACTACGCCGCGCATGGGGGCTTCTGCTCGGTGAACATGGCCGCCGGCATGATCTACACGATCGGCGGCTCGTTCTGGGAGTTCGGCGGTCCCGACCTCGAGCGCGCCCGGCTGTTCGTGATGATCGGTACCGCCGAGGACCATCACAGCAATCCGCTCAAGATCGCGATCAGCAAGTTCAAGCGCCAGGGCGGCCGCTTCATCGCGATCAATCCGGTGCGCACCGGCTACGCCGCCATTGCCGACGAGTGGGTGCCGATCAAGCCCGGCACCGACGGCGCGCTGCTGCTGGCCCTGGTGCACGAGGTGATGGCCCAGGGCCTGTACGACCGCGACTTCCTGGCCCGCTACACCAACGCCGGCCAGCTCGTGAACCTGGACCCGGACAGCGACGAGTTCGGCCTGATGATGCGCAACCCGGAAGGCGACATCGTCAATCCGCTGCGACCGCACAACTTCTACTGGTGGGACCGCCACACCGGCCAGCCGGTGGGCGACCACGCCGAGGGCACCGACCCTTCTCTGCTCGGCCGCTACACCATGCCCGACGGGCCGCAGCAGGGCACGCCCGTCGCGCCGTCGTTCCAGCTCCTCGAGGAGCGCGTGCGCGACTACACGCCCGAGTGGGCGGCTGGCATCACCGGCATCCCCGCGGCGACGATCCGCCGCCTGGCCCACGAGATGGGCATCACCGCGCGCGACCAGAAGATCGAGCTGCCCATCGCCTGGACCGACAGCTGGGGCCGCCGGCACGAGAGCGTCACCGGCAACCCCGTGGCGTTCCACGCCATGCGCGGGCTGGCCGCGCACAGCAACGGCTTCCAGACCATCCGCTCGCTGGCGATCCTGATGAGCCTGCTGGGCACCATCGACCGGCCCGGCGGGTTCCGGCACAAGGCGCCGTACCCGCGCGCCGTGCCGCCCAACGCGCGCCCGCCCAAGGGGCCCGAGGCGGTGCGGCCGGACACGCCGCTCAACGGCGCGCCGCTGGGCTGGCCCGAGTCGCCGGACGATCTCTTCGTCGACGCGGCCGGCGAGCCGGTGCGCATCGACAAGGGCTTTTCCTGGGAGCACCCGCTGTCGGCCCACGGGCTGATGCACAACGTGATCACCAATGCGTGGCGCGGCGACCCGTACCGCATCGACACGCTGATGATCTTCATGGCCAACATGGCCTGGAACTCGACGATGAACACGTCCGAGGTCCGGCGCATGCTGAACGACCGCGACGACAAGGGCGACTACAAGATCCCGTTCATCGTGGTGTGCGACGCGTTCCAGTCCGAGATGACCGCGTTCGCGGACCTGATCCTGCCCGACACCACCTACCTGGAGCGGCACGACTGCATGTCGCTGCTGGACCGGCCGATCTCCGAGTTTGACGGCCCCGTCGATGCCGTGCGCATCCCGGTGCTGGCACCCAAGGGCCAGTGCAAGCCCTTCCAGGAGGTGCTGGTGGAACTGGCGTCGCGCCTGAAGCTGCCCGCGTTCACCGACGCCGGCGGCGGGCGCAAGTTCCGCGACTATCCGGACTTCATCGTCAACTACGAGACGGCGCCCGGTTCAGGCATCGGCTTCCTGGCGGGCTGGCGCGGCAAGGGCGGCGAGAAGTCGATGCGCGGCGAGCCGAACCCGCGCCAGTGGGAGATGTACGCGCAGAACAACTGCGTCTATCACCACCGGATGGACCCGTCGCACCAGTACATGCGCAACTGGAACGACGGCTACATGCAGTGGGCGCAGGGCGTCGGGCTGCGGCGCGACCGCGACCCAGTCGTCATTCATCTTTACTCCGAGTTCCTGCAGCGGTTCCGGCTCGCGGCGCAGGGAAGGCACCCCGGCAAGCAGCCGCCGGACCACCTTCGGCAACGGGTGCAGACCTACTTCGACCCGCTGCCGTTCTGGTACGCGCCGCTGGAGGACCAGGCCACCGACACCACCCGCTATCCGCTCAATGCGGTGACGCAGCGCCCGATGGCGATGTACCACTCGTGGGACTCGCAGAACGCGTGGCTGCGGCAGATCCACGCCCACAACTACCTGCACGTCAACAGCGCCACCGCGCTGGCCGCGGGCATCGCCGACGGCGCCTGGATGTGGATCGAGTCCCCGTGGGGCCGCGTGCGCTGCATGGCGCGCCACTCCGAAGCCGTCGAGCCGGGCACCGTGTGGACTTGGAACGCCATCGGAAAGGCCGCGGGCGCGTGGAACCTCACGCCCGACGCCAACGAGTCGCGGCGCGGCTTCCTGCTCAACCACCTGATCCGCGAGGAACTGCCGGTGGCTGGCGGCGGCACCATCTCCAACAGCGACCCGATCACCGGGCAGGCGGCCTGGTACGACGTGCGGGTGCGCATCTACCCGGCCGGCGCCGACGAGCCCGGCATCACCTGGCCGCAGACCGAGCCCATGAAGCCCGTGCCGGGCATGGGTGAGGCCCCGAAGCGTCGGGTGTGGATGGCAGGGCGGGGAGGCTAGCCATGACCCAACTCGCTCTCGTGATCGACCTGAACGTGTGCGTGGGCTGCCACGCCTGCGTGACGAGTTGCAAGCAGTGGAACACCTCCGGCGCGGCCGGCCCGATGGCCGACCTGGCGGCCTACGGCGAGGACCCCACGGGCACGTTCTTCAACCGCGTGCAGACCTTCGAGGTGGGTGAGTACCCCGAAACGCAGACCGTGCACTTCCCGAAGAGCTGCCTGCACTGCGAGGACCCGCCCTGCGTGCCGGTGTGCCCCACCGGCGCCAGCTACAAGCGTGCCGAGGACGGCATCGTGCTGGTGGACTACGACAAGTGCATCGGCTGCAAGTACTGCGCGTGGGCCTGCCCCTACGGCGCACGCGAGCTGGACGCCGACAGCAAGGTGATGAACAAGTGCACGCTGTGCGTGGACCGCGTCACCAGCACCACGCTGCCCCCGGCGGAGCGCAAGCCGGCCTGCGTGCTGGCCTGCCCGACCAGCGCGCGGCTGTTCGGCGACGTACACGACGCGGACTCCGAGGTGTCGCGCGCGATCCGCGACCGCGCCGGCTACACCCTGATGCCCGAATGGGACACGCGGCCGGCCAACCACTATCTGCCGCGGCGTCGCGTGGACGCCGTGGTGCACGTCGAGGACCTCCTTCGCGTCGACAACCCGCTCAAGGTCGACGGCAAGCGGCCCGAGGGCCCGCCCCAGGGCGCGGGCCGCGAGGACTTCGCCACCTGAGCCCGGACCGACTCGGACATGAATCCCGCTTTTTCAGTCATCCTGCTGACGACGCTCATCGGCGCCGGGCAGGGCCTGCTGCTCGCCCTCGTGGCGGCCGACCTGGCCGCAGCGCTGGCGCCGGAGTCGGCGCTGCGCGTGGTCGGCGGCACGGTCAGCGTCGCTCTCACGGTGGCCGGGCTGGTGGCGTCCACCTTCCACCTCGGGCGTCCCGAGCGTGGCTGGCGCGCGGCGTCGCAGTGGCGCACCTCGTGGCTGTCGCGAGAAGTCATCGCGCTGCCGCTGTTCATGGGCGCCGCGGCCGCCTGGACCCTGGCCCAGTGGCTCGGCTGGAGCCGCGGCAGCGTGCTGCTGCTGGGCCTGCTGGCCGCGGCCGCCTGCGTGCTGCTGTTCGTCTGCACGGCAATGATCTACGCGTCGCTGCGGTTCCTGCAGGAATGGGCCAGCCCGCTGACGCTCGTCAACTACACCGTGCTCGGTGTGGCGTCGGGCTGCACGCTGGCCGCGGCGCTGGCCGCGCTGATCGCTCCCGCACTGGCGTCGCCCTTCGGCGTGGCGGCCATGGTGTTCACCGCCACCGGCCTCGTCACGCGAGTGCTGTCGCTGGTGCGCAATGCCCGAATCCAGCCCAAGTCCACATTGCGCACGGCGATCGGCATCCGCCATCCGGTGATCCGCCAGCGGGCCATGGGCTTCATGGGCGGTTCGTTCAACACGCGCGAGTTCTTCCATGGGCAGTCCGCCGGAACGCTGCGCTGGGTGCGGGACGCGTTCCTCGTCGGTGCGTTCCTGCTGCCGCTGGGCCTGCTCGCCCTGGGGCTGGGGCAGGGCGGCGCCGGCTGGCCCGTGCTCGCCTTCGTCGTGCAGTTCGCCGGGCTGCTGGCCGAGCGCTGGTACTTCTTCGCGCAGGCCAATCACCCGCAGAACCTCTACTACCAGACGGTGTCCTGATGGCCAGGCCGCGCATCGCAGGGTGGGCGGCAGGATGCGCGCTGATGCTCGCGGGTGCCGCGGCTCAGGCGGCCGGCGCCGGCCCCGACCCGGGCACCCCGTGGTGGGTGTGGCCTCTTGCGCTGTTCTTCGCCTGCTTCCTGATGGGCATCGTGGCGGTGCCGGCCGGTATCGGCGGCGGCACGCTCTTCGTGCCCATCGTCGGCAGCTTCTTTCCTTTCCACATTGACTTCGTCCGCGGCGCGGGCCTGCTGGTGGCGCTGGCCAGTGCCCTGGCGGCGAGCCCGGTGCTCCTGCGCAGCGGCCTGGCGAGCCTGCGCCTGGCGCTGCCGCTGGCGCTGCTGGCTTCGGTGTCTTCCATTGGCGGCGCGCTGCTCGGTCTTGCCATGCCTGATCGCCTGGTGCAGGGCCTGCTCGGCGGGCTCGTGCTGGCCATCGTCGGCCTCATGCTCGTGGCCCGCAGGGCCGAATTTCCGCAGGTCGACCAGCCCGACGCGCTGTCTCAGGCCCTGCGCCTGCATGGCGTGTTCGTCGATGGCGCGACCGGTCGCACCGTGTCGTGGCAGGTTCACCGCACGCCGTTGGGCATGCTGGCGTTCCTGGGTATCGGCGTGCTGGCGGGGATGTTCGGCATCGGCGCCGGATGGGCCAACGTGCCGGTGCTGAACCTGCTGATGGGCGCGCCGGTGAAGGTGGCCGCTGGAACATCAGGCCTTGTTCTGTCGCAGGCGTCCTCGGCCGCCTGGGTTTACCTCAACCAGGGCGCGGTGCTGCCGATGATCGCGGTGCCTTCGATCGTCGGCATGATGGCCGGCGCGCGCATCGGGGCCCGCCTGCTGAACGTGCTGCGCGCGTCCGTGGTGCGCAGGCTCGTGATCGCGGTGCTCCTGTTCGCAGGCACCCGGGCCTTGCTCAAGGCGTTGGCGATCTGGCCATGAATACGTCCGCCGACGACCGCCGGCCCGTCGTGCAGGACGCCGCGCAACTGCGCTACGCCGCATTGCTGGACCGGCTGACCTGGGTCGGGCTCGTGATGCTGATCGGCAGCTTCGTGCTTTACGTCAGCGGGTGGCTGCCGTCCTACCTGCCACCGCAGCGCCTGGTCGAACTGTGGACTCTGCCGGTGTCCGAATTCGTCGCCCGCAGCGGCATGCCCACCGGCTGGGCATGGCTCGGCCTGGCCCATCGCGCGGACATGTCCGGTCTGCTGGGCATCGCCGTGCTGGCCGGCTGCTCGGTGCCTTGCCTGCTGGCGCTGGTGCCGTCCTGCCTGCGACGAGGCGATCGTGCCATGGCCTGGCTTTGCGTGGCCGAGGCCGCTGTGGTCGTCGTGGCCGCCTCGGGCCTGATCCAGGCCGGGCACTGACATGGCAACAGTTCCGTTTCAACGCCTGTTGCTGGCCAGCGAGCACACCGAACAGGACGCGGGCGCGGAAGCCGTGGCATTCGCGCTGGCACGCCACTGCGGGCTCGGCTTGGCCGGCGTGATGCCACTGACGACCAACGCCGAGTACGAAATGGTGGCACCTTCCATCGCGGCCCAGGCCGACGCCAGGGCCAAGCAGAGCCTGGCCGCATTGCGGGCGGCAGCAGCCGACAGCGGTGTGACGCTCGACCTGCAGGTTCGGCGAGGCCCGGAGCCCTACCAGGAGATCGTGGCCGAAGCCGTGGCCCGGGGCGCCGACCTGATCGTGATCCGACGACGCGGGCGAAAGGGCCTTCTGGCCAACCTGCTGGTGGGCGAGATGGTCGGCAAGGTGGTTGCCCATGCGCCGTGCAATGTGCTGGTGGTGCCCCGCGACGCGAGGATGTGGCAGCGGCGGATCCTGATCGGTGTCGACCCGCTGGCGCCCGACCGCCGCGCGGTCGAGGTGGCGGCGGTGCTGGCGGCTGCCTGCGGCTTGCCGCTGCACGTCATGTGCGCAGCCGCCGATGCCGGCGTGGCCCAGGCCGAGGCCCGGTCGGTGCTCGACGCCGTGCTGCCGCCGGCTCGGGCGCTGCATGCGGACACCTCGGGCGAGGTTCGCGTTGGCCGGCCGCACGAAGCGTTGCTCCGGGCGGCGGCCGACACGGCCGCCGACCTGATCGTCGTGGGGCGGCATGGCGGCAGCCGCCGGGCCCGCCCCTGGGTCGGTGGCACCGCGCAAAAGGTCATGGGCCTGGCGGCGTCGCCGCTTCTGGTTCTGGGGTCGGGCACGGATACCGTGCCGCGATGATTGGCGCCCGCGTTCCGGAGTCGGCGCCGATCAGGCAGCAGGCTTGTCGGCTGCCTGAAGGCGCTTCCAGGCCTGGAACCCGCCCGCCACCGACAGGGCCTTGGGATAGCCCAGCGAGCGCAGCATCTGAGCCGCATACACGCTGCGCCGACCGCTGTTGCACACGCACAGCAGGATGTGGTCGCGGACGTGATGCAGCTGGTTGATCATGGTGAAGAAGCCGCGCACGTCCAGGTCCGTCGGCTGCCCGGCGTCCAGCGTGTCCTGCTCGTCCTCGGACAGGGCGTGCCCCAGCAGCCGCTTCACCTCGAACAGAGGGATGTGCACGGTCCCGGGGATGGGGCCCTTGAGCTCGATCTCGAAAGCCTGCCGGATGTCGATCATGGTGCCTAGCCCAAGGCGGCTCAGCTCGAGCGACGTCTCCAGGCTGACCTCGACCGCAGCCCGTTCGGAATCGGTGGGATTGAACATCACGGCCGCACTTTAGCTCGCCGAAGACTGGGCGCCGTTGCAGGAGTAATATTCATCCATACGGATATAGCGCAGCAACATGACTGAACGAGCCTGGACGACGTTGGCCTGGGTCTGGCGGGTGATGGGCCGCCGGTCCGGCGCGTTGCTGAGCTTGCTGCCCGGGGTGCTTGCGTTGCAGGCGCTGGCCGCCGATGCCGAGGTCAAGGCGGTGTCCGTGGCTCAGGACGTCTGGTTCGTGCAGGGCGAAAGCGCGCTCGGTTCGTCGGCCAACCGCAACTTCATCTCCAATGCCGCCTTCGTGGTGACGCCCGAGGGGGTGGTGGTGATCGACGCGCTCGGCTCTCCGGCGCTGGCCCAGGAGCTCATCGCCCAGATCGGGCGCGTGACGCCGCTGCCGATCCGCTACGTCGTCGTCACCCACTTCCATGCCGACCACATCTACGGGCTGCAGGTGTTCAAGGCTGCGGGGGCCCGGATCGTGGCGCACGCGGCCGGGCGCGAGTACCTGTTGTCGGACTCGGCGCGCCTTCGGCTCGAGGCCAGCCGGCAGGAGATGGCGCCATGGATCGACGGCAACACGCGCCTGGTCGAGGCCGATCAGTGGTTCGAGGGCGGAGAAAGCGTGCTCGACCTGGGGGGACGCAAGTTCCACATCCGCCACGTCGGCCCGGCCCACACGCCCGAGGACCTTGTCGTGTTCGACCCCCAGTCCGGCGTGCTCTTCGCTGGCGATCTGGTGTTCCGCGGCCGGGTGCCGTTCGTCGGGCAGGCGGACAGCCGTCGCTGGATCGAGTCGCTCTCGCGCGCGCTGGATTTCCAGCCCCGCCTGCTGGTGCCCGGGCACGGTCCGGTGTCGAGCCAGGCCCGGGAGGACCTCACGCTGACCCGGGACTACCTGAGCTACCTGCGCCAGACCATGGGCGAGGCGGCGCGCAACATGGAGCCCTTCGACGAGGCCTATGCCCGGACCGACTGGTCCCGTTTCGAGGCCCTGCCGCTGTTTCGCGTGGCCAACCGCATGAACGCCTACAACACCTACCTGCTCATGGAGCATCAGCAGTGACCCTTGCGCGCGCCTTTCGTGCCCTTGCGACGACCGTGGGGCTCGCCCTGCTGGTCGGGTCGGCGCCGATCGGTGCTGCCGCCCCGGCGGCAGCCGGCATCGACTGGGCCGGCCTGAAGTTCGCCGAGGGGAGCCGGCTCGATGCGGATCGCCTGAAGGGCGCGCCGGTCATCGTGGTGTTCTGGGCCACGTGGTGTGGCTTCTGCGAGCGGCACAACGTCCGTGTCGAGCGGCTGTACCGGTCCCTGCAGGGGCAGTCTCCCCAGGTGCTCGGCGTGGCCATCGACGGTGACCGAGTGTCTGTAGGCCGCTTCGTGCGCGCTCGGGGCTGGACCTTTCCCGTGGCCGTGGACGACGGCTCGATCCGCCGCCAGTTCACGGCCCGGCGCATGGTGCCGATGACCTGCGTCGTCGGCGCGTCGGGCGACATCCGGCAGTGCATTCCCGGCGAGATGGCCGAGGACGACGTGATGGCGCTGGCGCGGGTGGTCCGGCCCTGACATGATTGCGTTGTCCTGGCTGCGAGCCATGCAGGAAGACGCCCGCCGATGTTTCGCTCGCTGAAGTTCCTTGCCTGTGCCGGATTGATGCTGCCGATGGTCCCCGGGGCCGATGCGCAGCCGGCGCAGCCGACGGCGGCCGTCCTGTTCCGGGATGCCGACCTCGGGCTGGGGGAGCGCCTGATCCGGGAGAACCGTTGCGTGCAGTGCCACCAGGGCAAGGTCGGCGGCGACGGCTCGGCGATCTACCGGGCTGCGGGACGCATCAACTCGCCGAGCTTTCTGCGGGGCATGGTCGAGCAGTGCAACACCGAACTGAACCTCGGCCTGTTTCCCGAGGAGGTGACCTCGGTGGCGGCCGTGCTCAATCGCGACCACTACCGCTTCAAGTAGTTCGTTACGGCCTGCGCGTATTCAAATATACGTGGTTGCTCATACAATCCGTGCCTCACGGCTCGTGGCGTCTGCGGCCAGATGACAAGCACCAACACCGAAGACCAGGTTTTCGACTCCGTCGCGGAGCTGTTCGCCGTGCTGTCGACGCCGATCCGCCTGAAGATCATCAGCGCGGTGTGCAACGGCGAGAAGAACGTGTCCGAACTGCTGGCGCAGATCGACACCACGCAGCCCAACATGTCGCAGCACCTGAGCATGCTCTACCGCAGCGGCGTGCTGGCGAAGCGGCGCGAAGGTACGCAGATGTACTACCGGTTGCAGAGCGAGCGCGTCGCCACCCTGTGCCGCGCCGTCTGCACCCAGGTGGCCATCGAACTCGAAGGCGACGAGCAGGTGCCGGCCTCCGAGCGCCTGCTGCCGGGCACGCACCGCTGAGCCCCGCGCCCCTGCAGGGCGCCCGGCATCCAGCTACTTGGCGGCGGCCGCGTGGGCTGCCAGGCCCAGCCGGTGACGTTGCAGGCCGGACACGATCGCCTTGAGCGAAGCCGTCACGATGTCGGAGTCCATGCCTACGCCGAAGAGCGTGCGCTCTCCAATGCGAAGTTCCAGGTAAGCCACGGCCTGCGCGCCTGAGCCGGTGCCGACGGAATGCTCGTGGTAGGTCAGCACGCGGATGACCTCGCCGCAGGCCTGCGACAGCCCGTCGACGAAGGCGTCGATCGGCCCGTTGCCCGCGCCGCGGATCGCCGTCGTCTTTTCGCCGAGCCGCACGTCGGCGGTCAGCTCGACGCTGCCGTTGCCTTCCTTGAGCACGCGGTGCGCCGGTGCGGCCGTGGAGTGGACGCCGAACTCGCGCTCGAACAGGTCGAACAGGTCGTGGGCGGTGAACTCCTTGCCGCTCGCGTCCATCGCCGACTGCACCACCTGGCTGAACTCGATCTGCAGCCGGCGCGGCAGTTCCAGTCCGTACTCGCTTTCGAGCAGGTAGGAGATGCCCCCCTTGCCGGACTGGCTGTTCACGCGAATCACGGCCTCGTAGCTTCGGCCCAGGTCCTTCGGGTCGAGCGGCAGGTAGGGCATCTCCCAGATGTCGCCGTCGCGGCGCGCCGCGAGCGCCTTCTTGATGGCGTCCTGGTGCGACCCCGAGAACGACGTGTAGACGAGGTCGCCGGCGTAGGGGTGACGCGGGTGCACCGGCAACTGGTTGCAGTGCTCGACGGTGTGCCGAACGGCGTCGATGTCGGAGAAGTCCAGCCCCGGGTCCACGCCTTGCGAATACAGGTTCAGCGCCACGTTGACGAGGTCCAGGTTGCCGGTGCGCTCGCCGTTGCCGAAGAGGCAGCCCTCCAGCCGGTCGGCGCCGGCCATGACGGCGAATTCACCTGCCGCAGTGCCGGTGCCGCGGTCGTTGTGCGGATGCACCGACAGCACGATGCTGTCGCGGCGGGCCAGGTGGCGGTGCATCCACTCGATCATGTCGGCGAACAGGTTGGGCGTGGAGTGCTCCACCGTGGAGGGCAGGTTGACGATGCACTTGCGCTCGGGCGTGGGCTGCCACACGGCCGTCACGGCGTCCACCACGCGCTTGCTGAACGCAAGCTCGGTGCCCGAGAACATCTCGGGCGAGTACTGGAAGGTCCACTGCGTTTGCGGCTGCGCTTGCGCGAGCGCCGTGAACAGCCGCGCCTGGGACGTGGCCAGCTCGACGATACCGTCCTCGTCCAGCCCGAGCACGACGCGGCGCATCACCGGCGCCGTCGCGTTGTACAGGTGCACGATGGCCCGCCGTGCGCCCACGAGCGACTCGAACGTGCGCCGGATCAGCGGCTCGCGGGCCTGCGTCAGCACCTGGATGGTGACGTCGTCGGGCACCAGATCGTCGTCGATCAGCTTGCGCACGAAGTCGAACTCGATCTGCGACGCGGACGGGAAGCCGACCTCGATCTGCTTGAAGCCGATGTCCACGAGGGTCTGGAACATCCGCAGCTTGCGCGCCACGTCCATCGGTTCGATCAGCGCCTGGTTGCCGTCCCGAAGGTCCACGCTGCACCACACGGGCGGGCGGGTGATCACGGCGTCGGGCCAGGTGCGGTCGCGCAGCCCGACCGGGGGGAACGATCGGTACTTGGAGGCGGGGTTCTTCAGCATGGCGGTTCCTGGAGGGGGTGTGGTGTCCCGCAGCGCCCAAATGCAAACGGCCCGCTGCGGGTGCAAACGGGCCGTTGATGAGGAAGATGCGCGCGCGCTCTATCGACTCCGCCCGTCAGGGGGTGCGAGTAGTAGGGCTAGCGAGCTCATGTTCACGAAGGCGAATGTAGCACCGCCTGGGCCGGCCGCGGAAGAGGGCGGACCCGGACGACCGCCGGTCGTCGCCACAATGGACAAGGGCCTGACCGAAGCCAAGCCCTTGCGATGCGGGATTTCGTTGGTGGAGATGAGGAGGATCGAACTCCTGACCTTCGCATTGCGAACGCGACGCTCTCCCAGCTGAGCTACACCCCCAACGCGGCAAGAAGTTTACCATCGCCCACATGAGACCTCGACTCGACGATCCGGCCTGGCTCGATGCCCAGTACAACAACCGTGCCCGCGTGCCCGATGCGATGGACGTGCTCGCCCGCTGGGCCCAAGCGTCCCGCGTCGCGCGCGAGGGCAGCCCGGCACGACGCCTCGACCTGCGCTACGGCGACGGCCCCGGAGAGACGCTGGACGTGTTTCCGGCAGCACGGCCGGGGGCCCCGGTGCTGCTGTTCGTGCATGGCGGCTACTGGCGCGCCCTGGACAAGTCCGACCACTCCTTCGTGGCGCCGTCCTTCGTGGCTGACGGGGCCACGGTCGTCGTCGTCAACTACGCGTTGTGCCCTGCGGTCACCATCGAGGACATCGCCCTGCAGATGGTGCGTGCCGTGGCCTGGACCTGGCGCCATGCGGCCGAGTTCGGCGCCGACCCCGATCGCATCGCGGTGGCCGGCCACTCGGCAGGTGCGCATCTGGCGGCCATGCTGCTGAGCTGTCGCTGGAAGCAGGTGGGAGACGACCTGCCGGCAGCGCCGCTTTCCGGCGCGCTGGCGATCTCCGGCCTGTACGACCTGGAGCCCGTCCGCCTGACCCCGTTCCTTCAGGGCGACCTGCGGCTGACGCCGGCTCAGGTGACTCGCCTGTCCCCTGCCTTCTTCCCGCGCCCCAAGGGCGGCAAGCTCTATGCGGTGGTCGGTGGCGACGAAAGCGACGAGTTCATGCGGCACAACCAGTTGATCCGGGACCAATGGGGGCCGACGGCCGTGCCGGTGTGCGAGACCGTCGTGGGAGCCAATCACTTCACCGTGCTCGAGAGCCTGGTGGATCCGGCAGGCCGGCTGCATGAATTGACTCTGCGCCTTCTCGACTTGCGCTGACGCAAGCCAGTCGCCGCGGCCCGGGTTTGCCCCGGCTATGGCCCGCATAGGCGCATTGAATTGCCCGACTTGAGGCAGTTGGGTTACGGTTACTCTCGCACCTCACCGCAATGGAGCACAAGGAGCACACCATGGGCTTGAAAGGTACGAAGACCGAGCAGAACCTGAAGGATGCCTTCGCTGGCGAATCCCAGGCCAACCGTCGCTATCTGTATTTCGCAAACAAGGCTGACGTCGAAGGCCAGAACGACGTCGCCGCGCTGTTCCGTTCCACCGCCGAAGGCGAGACGGGCCATGCGCACGGCCACCTCGAGTTCCTCGAGAACGGCTCGGGCGACCCGGCCACCGGCCTGCCGATCGGCAACAGCCGTCAGAACCTGAAGGCCGCCGTCGCCGGCGAAACCCACGAGTACACCGACATGTACCCGGGCATGGCCAAGACGGCGCGCGACGAGGGCTTCGACGAGATCGCCGACTGGTTCGAGACGCTGGCCAAGGCCGAGCGCTCGCACGCCAACCGCTACCAGAAGGCGCTCGACGCTCTGGTCGACTGAGTCGGCCAGGCTGACTCCATCCAGGACAAGGGGCTTCGGCCCCTTGTTCGTTAGCGACACCCCCAACAAGGCAGGCCGTATGCGCGAAGGCAATCTCGAGGCTCCGACCCGGCATCCCGTCGACTGGAAGAACCCGCTCTTCTACGACGAGGCCGACGCGATGAAGGAGATGGAGCGCGTCTTCGACATCTGCCACGGCTGCAGGCGCTGCGTCAGCCTGTGCCACAGCTTCCCCACGCTGTTCGACCTGGTCGACGCCACCGACGACGGGGAAGTGCACGGCATCAAGAAGGAGGCCTACTGGAGCGTGGTCGACCAGTGCTATCTGTGCGACCTGTGCTACATGACCAAGTGCCCCTACGTGCCACCGCACCAGTGGAACCTCGACTTCCCGCACCTGATGCTGCGCGCCAAGGCGATCAAGTTCCGCAAGGGCGAGGTCAAGGCCGGCGAGAAGTTCCTCGCGTCCACCGACGTGCACGGCAGCTTCGCCGGCATCCCGGTGGTGGTGCAGGCGGTCAACGCGGTGAACCGCACCCGCTTCGCGCGGCGGCAGATGGACACGCACCTGGGCGTGCATCCGGACGCCTGGATGCCCGAGCTCGCCACCAGCCGCTTCCGCTGGAGCGCTCGCAAGCAGGGCGCCGCCACGGTGGTGACCAACGGCCAGCGCACGCCGGGCCGCGTTGCCATCTACTCCACCTGCTACGTCAACTACAACGAGCCTGGCATCGGCCACGACCTGGTCAAGCTGCTCGAGCACAACGAGATCCCCTACGTCATCGTCGACAAGGAGAGCTGCTGCGGCATGCCCAAGTTCGAGCTCGGCGACCTGGACGCCGTGGCTCGACACAAGGAGGCCAACATCCCGGTGCTGGCCCGCTATGCGAAGGACGGCTACGCGATCGTCACGCCGGTGCCGAGCTGCACGCTGATGTTCAAGCAGGAGCTGCCGCTGCTGTTCCCGGGCGACGCCGACGTCAAGCGGGTGCAGGACGCGATGTTCGACCCCTTCGAGTATTTCGTCGCCCGCCACAAGGACGGCCTGCTCAAGACCGACTTCAAGGCCGCGCTGGGCAAGGTCAGCTATCACATCCCCTGCCACGGCCGGGTGCAGAACATCGGTCGCAAGACCGAAGAGATGTTCAAGCTCATCGGCAGCAAGGTGGAGGTGCAGCTCAACACCGTCGAGCGCTGCTCGGGCCACGCCGGCACCTACGGCGTGAAGAAGCCCTACCACCCGATCGCGATGAAGATCGGCAAGCCGGTGTTCAAGGCCATGGCCAAGGACGAGCCGGACTACATCAGCAGCGACTGCGCGCTGGCGGGCCACCACATCGCGCAAGGCATGCAGCAGGCCGGCACGCCGGCCAAGGCCTTGCAGCACCCGCTGTCGCTGATGCGCATCGCCTACGGAATTTCATGACGAGAGGAGCCGCCATGACCACCATCGAACGACACAGCCTGATGACCCTCGAGGCCTATGCCAAGGTGCGCAAGACCGCGCGCGCCGAGGCGATCGCGCACCGCAAGCTGCGCAGCGTGGGCCTGGGCGAGCACGTGACGCTGCAGTTCGAGGACGAGCAGACGATCCGCCGCCAGATCCAGGAGATGCTGCACATCGAGAAGATCTTTGACGAGGACGGCATCCAGTCCGAGATCGACGCCTATGGCCCGCTGGTGCCCGACGGCAGCAACTGGAAGGCCACGATGCTGATCGAGTACCCGGACCCGCACGAGCGCAAGCGCGAGCTGGCGCGGCTGATCGGCATCGAGGACCGCCTCTTCGTCGAGGTGGAAGGCCATGCCCGCGTCTACGCCATCGCCGACGAGGATCTTGACCGCGAGAACGATGAGAAGACCTCGTCGGTGCACTTCGTGCGCTTCGAGTTCGACGACGCGCAACGCCAGGCGATCCGCGCCGGCGCCGCGGTGAAGATCGGCTGCGACCACCGCAACTACCCGTCGCATGTGCAGGTGGCGGCCGAAGCGCTGGCCAGCCTGGCGGGAGACCTGCGTCCCTGACTGCGAGCCCTGACCCTGCGAGCCGGCCTAGACTCGGCAGCATGAAGGCCAATCTGTCTCCCATCGTCGCCGGCATGTGGCGACTGCCCCAGTGGAAGCTCGATGCGCCGGGTCTGGCGCGCTGGATCGCCCAGGCGCTGGATCTGGGCATCTCCACCTTCGATCACGCCGACATCTACGGCGGCTACTCGGTCGAGGCCGCGTTCGGCGAGGCGCTGGCCGCGGCGCCTGGCCTGCGTGACCGGGTGCAGATCGTCACCAAGTGCGGCATCCGCCTGGTGTCGGCGGCCCGGCCGGCGCATGCCATCAAGAGCTACGACACGTCCCACGGCCACGTGGTCGCCTCGGTGGAAAACTCGCTGCGCGTACTGCGCACCGACCGCATCGACCTGCTGCTGATCCACCGCCCGGACGCCTTGATGGACCCGGACGAACTGGCAGAGACCTTCCGCGGCCTGCAGCGCTCGGGCAAGGTGCTGCACGTCGGCGTTTCCAACCACACGCCTTCCCAGTTCGCGATGCTGCACCGCCGTGTGCCGCTGTCCACCAACCAGGTCGAGCTCTCGGCGCTGCAGCTCGGTGCCCTGGCCGACGGCACCTTGGACCAGGCGACCGATCTGGGCCTGTCGCCGATGGCCTGGTCGCCGCTGGGCGGCGGTCGCCTTTTTGCGCAGGACGACGATGCGGCGCGCCGGGTTCGCGACGTGCTGCAGGCCCAGGGCCAGTCGCGCGGCGTCTCGGCCGCGACCATGGCCTATGCGTGGGTTCGCCGGCATCCGTCGCGGCCGCGTCCGGTGACCGGCACGGGGCGCATCGACGGGCTGCGCGAGGCCGTTGCCGCGCTGGACGTCCGCGTCTCGGCCGAGGAGTGGTACGCCGTCTGGCGTGCCGCCCAGGGGCGCGAGGTGCCCTGAGGCAAGCCCGGGACACGGATTTCCCAATCGCCGCGATTCGATTAATCGAAACTACCGGCACTTCCTATTCGATACATTCCTTCCATCGACACGCCGGGAGCGGCTTGTCGCCAGGATCGAAACCCCATCGAAAGGAAGCAGAGATGTCCCTGATCAACACCCAGGTCCAGCCGTTCAAGGCGCAGGCGTTCCACAACGGCAAGTTCGTCGAGGTCTCCGACCAGACGATCAAGGGCCGCTGGTCGGCTTTCGTCTTCATGCCGGCGGCGTTCACGTTC
>Ga0075163_10003802_pt1 | contig 20290 bp, 17 predicted proteins | sample JI1023141ADNA_FD_71478 | JGI IMG/M metagenome (GOLD analysis project Ga0075163, IMG submission 71478) | Wastewater effluent complex algal communities from Wisconsin, to seasonally profile nutrient transformation and Carbon sequestration -... | ecosystem: Engineered > WWTP > Effluent > Algae... | reverse complement strand
TTTTGGTGATTTTCTAGAGAGTAACCCAAAAATTTGGTTGGCTGCTGTTCAGCTAGATAGACGGGCATTGGAATATGTTAAAAAGCAACCACCCGAAATTTGCTTGGCTGCCGTTCAGCAAGATGGATTGGTATTGGAATGGGTTAAAGAACAAACACCCGAAATTTGTTTGGCAGCTGTTCAGCAAAATGGATTGGCATTGCACTATGTTAAAAAGCAAACACCCGAAATTTGTTTAGCTGCTGTTCAGCAATATGGATTGGTATTGGAATGGGTTAAAAGGCAAACACCCGAGATTTGCTTGGCTGCCGTTCAGCAAAATGGATTCGCATCGAGATGGGTTACAGAGCAAACACCCGAAATTTGTTTGGCGGCTGTTCAGCAAAATGGATTAGCATTGGAATATGTTGAAGAACAAACACCCAAAATTTGTTTGGCGGCTGTTCAGCAAAATGGATCAGCATTGGAATTTGTTAAAAAGCAAACACCCAAAATTTGTTTGGCGGCTGTTCAGCAAGCTGTTCAGCAAAATGGATCAGCATTGGAATTTGTTAAAGATTTGTTTGGCAGCTGTTCAGAAAAATGGTATAATATAATAACCTAACTGCTAAACAATACACATGTTCTTGTGACTTGTTCTGGTTTAGTTGTAATACCACGATTGGCCACCCCCGAGGCACCACCTCGTGACCACCAAGTACAACCCGGCGCGGACGTGGACGCCAGAGAATGCGGTGGGCATCGGTGGCTCCTACCTGTGCGTACCCCACTATCACCTCTTCCCATACTAACACTGCTTAAGAAATAGTTAATCTTGAATACCATGCATCTTTCATCTTCTTTATTTCATCTGGTTTGTAATAATAGTTAAGATGTTTTATCTCATTTTCATAGTGTTTATCTATTATTTCTTTGGGTATTACGATCGTCTTTTTAATCAAATCATATAACGCATCTTTCTGCACATTTGCCTCTACTATCTTAAAGTTTTTGAACTGTTCAGGATCGAGTGAGCGCACCAGTTCTTCTAACTTTTTCAACATATCAACTCTCGTATTTATTATATGACATGTTTCGAGCTCTTTGTAACTGTATCCCAACGTATGATCGAATGGAACTTCGAATAATGGAGATCCAATATTCTCACTATACTCATTATAAAGCTCGTTTACAGGTGCTAGGCTTTGTAAGGATTTTAGAATTTCCGCTTTCAAAATTGTGGGATCTCTGCTGTAACAATACAGATTGTCCTGAAAGTATCCAGATATTAACCTACTTATCGGTTCACGATAACTATGTAAGACTATTACTTTTTTGCCTGGATGCTTCCAGTTATAATAGTCTATGAAATCCTTTACACCTATTTTATTAGGTCTTAAGAATGGAATCCATCTATAAATACATTCATTACTATGACCATGTAAAACATTATTAAATCCACTTCTACCATTAAATGCCCGTTGGAATGAAACTGCCAAAGTTGATGTACCAGTTTTTGGTAATGTAATGACGATCACACGTATATTACTAGGATCTCTAAGACAATTTACAGCATTTCTTTTAATGCGTTTACCAGTTTGGAGCAAGCGACTCGCTGGTGTGTTGCGCCTGCGGCTACCAGTAAGCAATTGCTGAGTGAGTTTAACACGTGACATCCTTAAATATTACTCATATTTTATTCGTTTAGTATTCCAAGTACAACAAATATGCCATTATGATCTGATAAATCAGAAGTGATCATATCAATAACTTTTGCTTCTATTATACAGAACTTTTTTGGATCATAGTAAATATGATCCGGATTGCCACCAAAAATATCAGTTGGTTGATCAACTAATACTTCCACCATTCCTTTCTCTAATAATTGTCGATGTCCAGACTTAAAATAGGTTATGAACATATCTTTATCCTCTGCATTGGCCGACAAAAAGACTGGATGTGTTACAGGTACCTTGTCATCATTTGGATTACTATTCCAGTCACCTGCAAGTATATCACAGTTGACGTAGGGTCTTACTTGTTCATCCCTTAGATAAACAATCTTCTTAAAGTATGCATCATCTACCCTACCTCCGCTTAAGTGCAAATTACAAATATAAAAATTCTTGTACATAATTGTAGAAGCACATCTTTGATTTTCGAGACATGAGTTAGTAGCTAATTGCTGTGTATGTGGACTATAAACATAATCTAATAAGTCTTCACGTATTAAGATTGTATTCATTAACCCTTCATTTGTGGGTTGACCCACAATTTTATGATATTTTGGGGGATATTGACACTTTCCTAGTATATAAATGTCTTCCTGCAAAAACAATAAGTCTGGATTATATTTCATAATAATTTCATGAAAAATAGTCTTCTTAGCTTCATTATCTTCTAAATTCCTTATATCAGCATCCCTAAGTTTTTGAAACCCAAAAACATTCACACTTAAAATGGACAATGTATTCATCATTCGCTCTAGGGATATCACTTGAATCACTCGAAAAATAGTATAATGAGTTATTCGTAATAAGTTTATCATTTTAATTTATGATATCTCTAGAGTTATTAGTTGAAAACAACTAATGGGGTAAACAAAGTCCATATCATTTAAAAAAAGTCATATAATATTAAAGATGAGGATTCTTTATGGAGTACAGGGACATTACAAAGATGTTACAGAACTAGCTAAAAAACACTTTAAATATGAATGTCTTTGCTTAAATAATGGGGTTAAATACCTGAGAATACCGTCTCAACCAATAAAAAGAGACAATGTTTTTGGAGATCCTATAGTAGGAACAGTTAAACATATTTTCTTGAATGGGGAGAGAAAGAATCCAGGTGTACTCTATATTAATGTTGATTTACATGAAAAGATGAGTCCCTCCTCTAATATCCGCAATAAGCTAAATCTGTCTGATAATTATAATACACCTCTACCATATGAGAATGCTAAACAGAGGTTGACATTAATACATAGTTCATTAGCTCTTAATTATGTATCATTTGATTACCTACATAATTTACAAGTCCATTGTCTAATGTATATAAAACCAAAATCTAAGGTACTTTTAATAGACGAAGATATGACAGCGTTATCAGTACCTTTAATCATAGCTTCAATATTAATAGATGACTCTACTTTTACTGTCTTTTGTAACAATGACGACAAAATTAAAGAAAATCGTGATTTAAATGAATTTTCTTTCAAAATAGAGAAGGTTAATGATTTGTTAATACAATCAATCATAGATTCACGTGAGTTTGACATTATTGTCATATGTAATCCACATAAGAAATATATCACAGAGGATAAAGGATATAAGTTAACTACTTCTATTAATACTGAGCAAATGTGGACTCTTTAGACTATTTATCTGTTAGCTATAAAATGACTATTTTTATTGAAGAACTATAACTAAAAATATTAATATGGAATATCTCAGATCTTCTTTGAAATATTCTTATAAAAATACTTAAATATTCTTTTCTTGAACATTAAAAAATTGACACTATTTTTAAGAATCTAAATTCTCCTTAAATTTAGAGATGAGTATGAATTCCGATATTAAGCCTCCAGCTTTCGACCCAACTGATCCTAATGGGAATCGAGATCTAGCCGATCCCAGTCAGATTAAATGGGATCCAAAGTCAGAGTTCCGATGGGAAAAGGATACATGGGACGTTATGCGTTCTATGACGAGGCAACCTTATTTTTGGATCAAACATCAAATTGAATCCTTTAACAACTTCATTGATACTATCCCTCTTATCATTGCAAATAACAGTCCTATCATCATTAATAAGAACTATGTTGATGCAGTTACTGCAACTGGTCAGCCTGGTTACCATGAATATCGCTGTGTCATCTCCTTCAAAGAGATTTTCATATCTCCTCCTCTTATCGAAGACAAAGCTAATGGTATTAAACGTCTCTTACCAAGCATGGCCAGACAACGAGATCTTACCTATGCTGCCACATTATATGTTGATGTTTACCAAGAGTGGTTCAAATGGGATACAACTCAGAATAAATACATTAGCTGTAATAAACCTGATGTTGAAGAGAAAGTACCATTAGCCAAGATTCCGATTATGTTAGGCTCGAAATACTGCTACCTTCATGGCTTATCACCTAAGATGCGTGCCGAACTTGGTGAGTCCGAGGATGATGAAGGTGGTTATTTTATTGTTAATGGTACTGAAAAGGTAGTCATTGCATTTGAACGTCCCCGTGAGAATACGATCTTGGTCTATCCCACGAAAGGTTCAGTCACTACTTATACTGACAAGGTGGAAGTAAAATCGACTATCGATCAGCGCTTCTTCCCCATTCATGAAACCAGTGCTTTTCTTCAAAACAAGAAAGACAGTAAAAGTGTAGGTCAGACCATTTCAGTCAAGATCCGTTATGTTCGTAATGATATTCCCTTATTCGTCGCATTCCGTGCACTTGGTATCATTTCTGATAAACAAATTATGGAATTTATTTTATATGATGTCGAAAATCCTTCACAAGCCGATATGAATATGGCTAACCTGCTCTTGCCTTCAGCAGAGGAAGCCAATGCTGTCAAGGATCTTGGTGATCCTAGTAAAACTATTAGCATTCGAACACAAGAGGAAGCCTTGCAATATATTGCTCATCCCAAGAATATTAATTACAAGGTCGATTTCATCCATGATAAAGAGGACCAGCGTAAAGCGCGTCTTATCTTCGCCAAGAACATTTTGGATAAGGAATTCCTACCTCACATGAATCCTCCTAATGGTGAACCTAATAACCGTAAGAAAGCCTTTTATCTAGGTCATATGATACGTCGATTACTTGAGTGTCATCTTGGTATGCAACCTTATAATGATCGTGATCATTACGATTTCAAACGTGCAAACACTACTGGAGCATTGCTAGCTAAGATTTTTAGTCCTAACTTGAAACGTCTTAACAATAAGATTCGTCAGAACATTCAGAAACAACAGACATGTGAAACGAACCGTGGTCTTCGTAAAGACATTCAGAGTTGTACTATCGAAACTGCCTTAAAGTTTGCCTTATCAACTGGTAACTGGGCTACTTCAAAATCCGGCTCTACGAGTAATGCCGATAAAGGTGTAGCTCAGGTCTTGCAACGAATGACACCTTACTCAGCCTTATCGCATCTTCGTCGTGTTATGTCGCCACTTGACTCGACCGGTTCAAAACTCGTTCCTCCACGTAAACTCCATCCTACACAATTCGGTTTGATCTGTCCTAATGAAACTCCAGAAGGTGAACAGGTTGGTATCGTTAAGAATCTCGCACTCTCTGTAAACATCACCATCCCCACTTCTTCAGCTCCTATCTATGCCTGTCTTAATGACCTTGGTATTCGCTTGTTAGAAGAGGTCTGGGTAGGAGAACTAAAGACTGCCATCAAAGTTTTCGTTAACGGCCATTTCTATGGTATTCTCAAACAAGAGATCGCAGCAGCCGTCTATCAGGAATTGAAACTGTTGAAACGCGATGGAACACTTGATATTCATACTAGTATTAGTTGGAACATTGATCTCAAGGAGTTACATGTACTTACTGATGGTGGTAGATATTGTCGTCCTTTCTACATCGTTGAAGAGAATAAGGCGACGGGTCTCTTCGAACCACTGATCGCCCGCAAATGGAAGTCTATTGGCGAAGATCTTGTCAAACAGAAAACCAAATGGCATAGTTTAGTTACGGGTACTGGTCTTGAGAGCAGTTACTGCAAATCCATGTCGAGGGATGACCGAACCAGATCTACATTTGAGAGCAGAATGTTGAATGGGGGTGTTATTGAATATTTGGACACAACTGAGATTTCTATGGCTATGATTGCGATTGATGCTTTCTCGTTATCTGCTGCGGTTAATGGAAAACAGAATAAGGAGTGGTATCGTTACAACTACTTGGAAATCCATCCCATCTGCATGTTAGGTGTTATTTCACAGATGACACCCTTCTCCGATCATAATCCATCTCCTCGTAATTGCTATCAGTGTTTGGACAAGAATGAATTTATTGTCATGGCAGATAACACTTTAAAATGCATAAAAGATGTCCAAGTAGGAGACAAAGTAGTTTCGGTCGATCCTGACACATGTGAACGTGTCATCTCCACCGTAGTAAACCAGTTTGTGAGATTTACTGACAAACAGATGCTAACACTTAGACTTATTAGTGGTCGTGAACTTACTTGTACTGTAGATCATCCCATCTTAACACAGAAGGGATGGATCAAAGCAGAAGATTTTATCAAGGATCCTACTTTAGCAGTCTGTGTAAGTTTACCACCAGATCTCTCAGTTACCGATGCTATCAAACTCGAATATGAAGGATATAGTGGGTTGATCGAGGATCTCAGACAGAAGATGAAACAACAATTCTTACAAATGAGCTATGAACAATGGGCATATATGATTAACTCGAAGGCTACTTCTATTTTTATGCCAGTCTTCTCGGTTACTAAGAGAGAAAAGATGGAGATAGCAGACATTACCATTGATAAGAATTGCCATAGTTTTGTTACTAGCGAAGGTATCGTCGTTCACAATTCTTCTATGGGTAAGCAAGCCTTAGGTATTCACACCACGAACTACAATAGTCGTTATGACACCAATGGTTACGTACTACTTAATGTACAACGACCACTAGTAAACCCTAGAACAATGGAACTTGTTGGTTTCGATAAGCTACCTACGGGCCAGCAAATCATAACAGCAATCATGAATTATACTGGTTACAATCAAGAAGATTCCGTCATGTTGAATGGTTCAGGCTTAGATCGTGGTCGCTTCAATACGCTCGCTTCAAAGACTCATAAGGATAAAGAAGCTAAGAAAGCTGCAAATGCTATAAGAGGAAAGACTAGTTTAGGTGGTCAAGAGCAATTTATGAAGCCTGAGAAAGAGACTACGAAAGATATGCGCATGGGTAGCTATGATCATTTGGATGAAAGTGGTCTTGCGAAAGTGGGTTCTCAGTTAGAAGGTGGCGACATCATTATTGGTAAGACAATTGAATTGTCTCCAGAAGAGAAGAAGAAGTCCAAGAATGGTGAAAGGTATAAGGATATTAGTAAGGACATCAAGAAAAATGAGTACGGAACTGTCGACAAAGTTCTTAATGGCAAGACTCATAGTTTAACCAATGCTGACGGTGAGACACTCGCTAAAGTTAGAGTCACGCATCTGCGCAAGCCGATAATAGGGGATAAATTTGCGTGTTTAACAGCTTCCCATGAGGTTCAATGCTATGATGGTTGGAAACCCATAGCGGAAGTTACTACTTCAGATAAAGTTGCGACTCTTGATCCAGCAACCAATACCTTCAGTTATGAGCATCCTACAAACACGATGGTTTATAGCCATAAAGGTGATATGTATGAAGTGAAATCGCAGCAAGTCGATCTCTTAGTGACACCTAATCACAAAATGTATGTGTGCAAACGTGATAAGAAAACATATGAACTTGTTGAGGCTAAAAATCTTATTGGCAAACGCGTCAAGTACCAGAAGAATGGTGTGTACAATCCTTCTTATCCAGGCAATGTCTTCCAAATCCCCGGAGTTACTCTTCCTTATGGCAAGAACAAGACTATGACAAACTTTCCAGCGATTGATATTGATATGGACGATTGGGTCACGTTCTTCGGTATATGGATTGCTGAAGGATGGGCATCACACGACACGAAATATGATCGTTTCGATCTTGGAAAGGTAACACTTGCTGGAAACAAGCAACGTGTTCAGGATGCTATTAATGCTTTCGAAAAGAAATACAACTTAGGATTCAACTTCTATGACAAGTGCAAGAAGTATGACACATCCAATGTTCAGCTATTCAACTATTTACGGGATCTTAGTGTGGGAGCTATTAACAAATCACTGCCAGATTGGGTCTGGGATCTTTCACCTAAACATGCTGAAGGTCTGATCGAAGGACTCATGCTTGGAGATGGCTATAAGACGGCTGGTAACTGCTATCAGTACTATACATCCTCCAAATTATTAGCCGATGATGTCCAGCGTCTAGCGCTACACGCAGGCTGGTCCGGTAATATTAAAAAACGTGGAGATGCGGGAGATGTCTATATCATTAATGGTCACACGGCGACGACAACGGCAGATGCGCTAGTCGTTACGATCGTAAGGTCAAAGAATCAACCACAAGTAAATCATAGTCATGTAGATGGTAAACATGATCGTATAGTCCAGAACTTCGATGGAAAAGTTTATTGTCTTACGGTACCGACCGGAGTCTTCTACGTTAGACATAATGGCATTGCTGTGTGGACTGGCAACAGCAGGTCCGCTCAAAAGGGTACATGTGGTATGATTTACAATCAAGCGGACATTCCTTTCACTTCTTCTGGTTTACAGCCAGATCTGATCATGAATCCTCACGCTATTCCTTCTCGTATGACGATCGGTCAGATTATTGAGAGTCAAGCTGCTAAACTCGCTTGTATGACAGGTGAATATGTGGATGGTAGTAGCTTTATCATTTATGATCGTGAAGGTTGTGAAAAGCAGTTGACTTCATATGGTCTTAACAAGAATTGCGATGAGATTATGTACGATCCTCGTACAGGAGAACAGATTAATAATGCTATCTTTATCACACCCACTTATTATCAGCGTCTAAAACACATGGTTGATGACAAGATGCACGCTCGCGACAGAGGCCCCGTCACGTTATTAACAAGACAGCCACAGGAAGGCCGATCAAGGGATGGAGGTTTGAGACTAGGAGAGATGGAACGTGACGTCTTTCTAAGCCATGGGATAAGCTTCTTCCTCAAGGAGCGCTTAGTTGACTTCTCAGATATCTTTAGAGTCTATGTCTCTAAGAAACACAAAGCTATTGTAATGGCCAATCCTGCCAGAGACTTTTACATGTACAATAATGAAATGCTCTCTAAGGACGAAGTGGCTGAAGTTCAAATACCTTACGCCTTCAAGCTGCTCTTGCATGAGATTGCCAGCATGGGTGTGGATATTGCTCTTTATGTTGATAACAATGCTTCGGCAGGTCGGCCACATTATGCATAAATTTGCAACTCTTTTTATTAGTACATTACTTTGATACCAAAGTAATATATTGAGTGTACTTATTTTGATAACGGTTTCAAATAGCCCATTCATCACCCTTAGGTTGGCTATGAGGATAATAAACCATTACCTCTAAGGATTGATCTGTCTTGGGAATTCGTGCGATTTGTTCGACCGTGTTTTTATATTGTTTAGATGTTAGACTATCCTTATAGTCATCGATTAACTCCAATAATAAATCTCTAACTTCTATGGGTTCCTCATGAGGAACTTTCTGACTCGATTTAATTTTAATTGGTTTGCCAACATGAAAGAGTATGTCATAAAATTCCGTGTAAAATTTAGCATGTATAATGGAATACCAGAAATCCTCAGAAGCCTTATCTAAAACAATAGTGGATGTGTGTGAAAAATCAGGCCTGAACGCAACCTTCAGCTCGTTATTACGCTGATCACATTCAAACATCGCCATTAACGGCCTGTATTCGCTTGGAATATTTTCCATCAAGAACTCAGTAGTACCCTTCCTATATAGAGATGCGCCATCCCCAGCACCAGTTACACCAAATGAAGCTGTCTCATCATCACAGAATTCGAGCCAATTGACCCATTTTTGTTGTTCAAGACAGGTTCTATTTATTTGAATACACAATTTTTCCCATTTTATGTCAATTTGAATGAAATCTTTTTGCCCATAAATTTGGCATTGAGGATAAACGATCCCAATTTCAAGTGTATCATTCTCAAGCTTTTCGATCTCTTCCATCATGCTCTCTTTTTGCCAAGAGTCAAGAATGTTGTCGAACTTTTTGGAAAATTCCCTTAGGAATGATTGCTCGGCGCAACTATCACCTATCTGATCTTGGCATTTCTGAAGCTCGGCGACCATGTGTGTCTGTTGATCAATAGTTAGATACTTCTTCATCTTTTTCACAAGTAATTTTAGGATCATCGGATCTCTGATATTCGTGATAGCTTGCGCTTGCATTCTTATTTTATGCTCTACTATGCAATATTGGAATCATTTTTTCTCTTGACAATGTTCTTGGTATCTCATGCAACAATTGTTTTAACCGATCTTTTCTTACGGTGATGAAAGTATCCTTCACTTCATTGTGTTTAGTAGAATTGCTGAACGTATGGCCCTTAACTCCAATCGCCTACCAGCCCTGTATAAAAATGATAAAAATACAAAACTACCAGCTCAGATGTTAGCAAATTTATTATCTACTATTCATATTAATTGCATTTATGGTGTTTACCATACGGTTCAACCAAACCATATGGCGTACTACATACGAGATTGTCCTATCTAGTCATAAGGTTTCATATGATTCATGTGCTCCTAGTGAATGCTCTCTAGGAGGAGATATAGGCATATACTTTTTCTTCAACGATTCAGAAAAGTGTCTGACCTATCTAAATCCTTGCCAAAATAGGGGCATATGGCGTCAACAAAACCAAAGAGAAATGGGACATGCTAGCTAAAGAATTAAATAAAATTACATTTTCTCCTATGTTCGAAAAATCAGATAGTGCTATTTAATTAACAAAGTATTTTTCAATGAATCATTCGATTCAATGATTCATTCCTCATCTTCTGCTTCTGGAGGAAGCGAATCTAGATAAGCATCGAACTGCTTTAGAAGATTTGCAAAAGTTGCATCAAGTTCAGCCTTCGAGTTAGATTCTCTAGCCTTTTCGCATTCTTTGTACAAATTTTGAACTTCGGCTGTGTTCCTGTCTTGAAATTTCAATTGATGTTCGATGCTACCGATCAAGGTATCAATATAGTTCTGATCTGGCCAGACAGATCCTGGCTCACGGATACAGGATTCGGGGATTTTCTTAGGATTCTGTTTCGGATCTTTCTTTTCTACGACTTCGTCATCTCGAAAACGTTCACCAGTGTATTTTTCAGCATAATCCAATGACTGAATAGCCACATGTGCATCTTCCAAACTAGCTAACAAGGCCAAAATTTCGTCAATACTCAAGGGACTCGTAAATGACACATCGACGTCCGGAAATCCAATAGCATTCTTCTGAATCACCAAATTGGTTACAGTATCTCCGAAATCAGCTAGATTATATAGATCCTCGATATTCTCAATGCTGTCCGCTCGCAATTTGTAATCAGTCAATTTCACCGGTTTCGGCGGAGCAGAAACTTTCACTGCCAGTTTGATCATTGGTTTGATAGTTGGCTTATCCGATTTAGAAGCTGATTCAGGAATCTTAATTGCTGTTGTAGAGTCTGTCGTTTGCAATTTACGAGGAGCTATGATTGGTAGACGCGATTTTCCCGTAGTCTTCTGTGCAGAAGTCTCAAGACTATCGCGAGGAACTTGTGTAACCTTGACTGAAACTGTTGCTAAACCGTTATGTTTAGCAACAGTAGGCGGTAGAATGATCGGCATAACAGGCTTTCCTGTCGTTTTTTCCGCAGTTGGGATTGTCGAAGTGATAGTCGAAGTAATAACTTTACTCATCTTTGTTTTGTTTTTCTTGTAGTTTAAGAAAAAATAAATAAATATTCAATTTTTTAGAATAATATATATGCATGCACTTTAAAAACTTGTGATATCATATAAATGAGTATGTCACCAGAAGAATGGCAGATTGTCGTTCATAATACAAATAAAATAAGAGATTTGGAGAAGAAGTTATTAAAGGACAAAACCTTAATTTTCGGAAACGATGATACTCATGAAATAGTTATATTAACTATACCTAAGAATCGAACAGCATATTTCATAGCTGAATGTTATGATAACAATAACAAAATAGACTGTACTCGCTTTGAAAAAGATCTACATTATGGAATAGGTATGTTTTACGATATTCATAATTATCTAGTAGATGAGGGTTTCAGTGTTCTTGATGTTAAGAATTAATTCCTTAAGAAATAGATATTATCCAAAAGTAAACCATAAAGTACACCACAACTCTATGGTAGATTCTTGAAAGTGCGGAGCACCCAGGTACCTGGTCGGCATCACCTATCTATTCATCGACAGATAAAGCAGAACTTTTTGCCCTTGAAATATCGTTAAATCGAGTTTAGTCATGTTTAATGCTTTCTGTTTCTTCTATTCTGTCTTCCTTTTGCCTTATTTTGTACAACATCCCTTTTTGGTGTTTTTGAGATGTTCGAAGTTTCAACACTCACCCAACCAGCATTATCAGATACTTCTTGTTCCCTAGCAGTAGTGTCGACTGATTGAACCTTTATTATATCTGGGTTAGGGTCAGATTCAGCTTCACGTTCAGGATCTATTGGTGAATCAGAAAAAGTATCATCTTCATCTTCTATTATATCCTCGACAGTCTCGATATGCGATGGTAGAGCAGGAGATACCTGCGTTACTTTCACTGGTGGTACTGGTACTCTAGTTCCACTTCCAGCAGAATTAGATAGATTACTAGATGTACCTCTAGATAATCTTAAGGGTTCAGAAGATTTAGTTCTATTCGTCATTGTAGGAGAAACTTGAAGTTCTGGTTTATTTGGATCGAATTCATTTATCTGTTTGATTTTCTTCGACTCTTCGTATACGTTCTCTACACCATAATTCTTCCTATTTACTAAGGAAGAACCGGAACTACTCGCACTTTTCTTCTCAGTAAAGAACTTATTAATTTTCTGACTTAGGATCTTAACATCTTCATAAAGTGTTTCTAATCTTGATGTGGCCGACTTATTCGTATTATAAGTCAGTATGAGGTTATGAAGACCTTGTAAACTGCCATCTAAATCATGTCTTAATCTATCTAAGGCGAATAACACATCCTGTTCAGGAGTTCTATTAGGAGGATTATTCACAAGGTTATCCACGATAGAATCTATATCATGATACATAGCCTCCAACTTTGTTATCATATGCCATCTATTCTCCAAGTTTACCATCTTTTTAAGACGAGCTAGATTATAAGTCGTATAATCTACAATTTCGATAGTTCTTTCATGAATAATGATCTTTTCACGAGGTTCTAATTTTGAGAGAATCTTTAATTTACATATATAATCGTTTAATCTATCATGATTCATAGACATTTCCTAAATTATATATGACTTTTTTCCTACGTAAGGAACGTTGTAGTGCTTCCTTGAAATACTTATGAGACCTTATTCATGCTATTGTAAGGATCATTTTTTCGTTTTACACACTCCGCATTGCTTAGGCTTCGCGAATCTGACGGTCGGTCAAGGTTTTTGCATTTCGGCAGTGATTCCTGTATGAGTTCACAATAAAATCTGAGTTAGTATATAATGCCTAAGTCCAAAAGAAATGAACCAGCTGATCCAAAATTATATGAGCAAGTCAAAACCCTCGTTAAAAGTCGGGTTAAGGTATGGCCAAGTGCATATGCATCTGGTCAATTAGTTAAGGAATATAAAAATGCCTTTGCAAACAAATATGGAACTAATAAAGACCCTTATCTATCTTCTAATTTACGACTTTCAGAGTCTGATCACTATGATTCCAATGATAAACAAAAAAGAATTAGGACTTCCGCACTCACTAGATGGTTCGACGAAATCTGGGTTAACGTTTGCGAAACTGATGATGAAGGCAATTTCCTACCTTGTGGTAGAACTAACGCAAATTTAGAGGCTGAATCTTATCCCTATTGTCGTCCACTGTATCGCATCAATGAACATACTCCTAAAACAGTATATGAGTTAACGGCTGATGAAAGAAAAGAAATGTGTAGTCTAAAGAGAAGTCTTCCACAAGGGTTGCAAGGAAAGCCTACAAGAATTTATGTTTCTAAAAACATACAGAGAGGAGGAGCTAAAAGCTATATTATTACATTGAGAGAGTTAACAGACGATGAAAGAAAACAAAGTAGCAAAAAAAATAAAAAGTATGTCGTAGAACTACCTGATGATAAAAAAGTCTATTTTGGTCATAATCAATATGAAGATTATACTATACATCAGGATCCATCTCGTTTTCAAAATTATTTAAACAGACATGCTGCCCGTGAAAATTGGGATCTTAGTGGAATAGATACTCCGGGATTTTGGAGTCGCTGGCTGCTCTGGAATCTACCATCCTTTTCTGACAGCATCGATGACATGCAAAAAAGGTTTGATATCAAAATATTTAACCAGACTGATCGCTATGATTAAATAAAACGGGAAAAGATCGTATGGATGCGCATATCCAAGAGGATGTGGAAGTGGATGTGGAAGTGGATGTGGAAGTGGATGTGGATGTGGAAGTGAGTAGCTAACTTAGAACAATATTACGATTTAGGAATATAACATTTTACCATCTAAGATGACAAGAATATCTAACTAAATAATATGAAATGAGTATCATCCTACGTAAAGTAGGTCCATGTACTTGTGAGGGAATATGTGAAGGGAATTGTGAAGCTAAAATTGTCTTGCAAATCCCAGACATACCCGACACTAAGAAAATGGATCTTAAAGATGTATTAAAACACATTTACTGTATAAATTTGCCAGAAAGTTCCGAAAGACGTAAAGCCATGTTAAAAATGTTAAAAACAATTAAGAACACCGATACAGGTAAATATTTATCAATAATTTTTTTAAAGGCAATATCACCTCATGATAAATTTTATAAGAATATTAGATCAGACTATAACAAAGTAGATAATGACTATATACCTAGATGTTATTGTAACCCACCAGATGATATTTTATGTAAGAGACATCCAGCTAGAACTTTGAGAGAAGTAGAAATTGCAATTTCCATATCGCATTTACAAGCCTATCAACGATTATTGAAAAATGAGGATAGACTCGCATTAGTCTGCGAAGATGACGTCATACTCTTACCTAACATAATCAATATACTATCAGAAGTCCTGGAACCCATTAAAGAAGAGTTACTTTCTGACAAACCTGTCATAGTTTTTTGTGGGGGTTCTAAGAATAACAATAATCTTTCAATATCAGATCCATCAAAATTTAAACTAAAATCCTCTAAAAACGGTGTGTATTCCAATTATGCTTATATCTTAAACCATGCAGCTGCTCAGATCTTAAAACAAAAAGCATTCCCTATTAACCGACCTGATGACAGTTATAAAAGGTACTTGATCGTCAAGAAAAAGATCACTAGCTATCAGATAGTACCTTCGATAGTTGCCGAATTGAGTTCGGGTATAAATGGTCCTTCAGTATACAATAGGCTCAGTAAAGAAACGTCTCTCACAGAGTTAGAGCATTCTATTAAGTCAGAAACCAGAAGAAATGAGGATAAAATACCTCAACCATGTGTTAACTCCCCTATGCTACTAGAAAATGTCACTAAAGTATTAAGTAAACGTGATGAAATAGTAGAAATAAAGATTGAGATTAAAAAAAAGTGACCTCAGAAATAGATGGATATCATATACTTCAAATAAGGTAAACATGGACAAATTTACGCAAGAACAACTTTTACGTTGGTCCACATATAAATATAATATGTACGATGCCCAAGGACTTCCAGCAGATGCAACTGTTTTACTTTTAAAATCTCAAGAGGAACTCGCTAAAACAGTTGTAGAAATATACTGTAACGCTTCGGAGGAAGCTGACCCTCTATACGATTACATGATTGAATCTATGGTCGATCATTATGAACTCCCTACAGATGTTATGCTTTTTGTTAGACTAGACATGAGTAGAGATGATGCTATTAATGTACTTAAACGAGTTTGCAAGGCTTGGCTAATAGAATTCGTATATCATGGTTCATTCGCTAGAATAAATATCCCTAAGGATCATTATTATTTTCTCCAAGAACAATAATAAAAAAATGATTACAAATGATCTCCAATAAGATCAAATATCACAATATCAATATCCGCTTGATGTCATCTTGTACTTCTCAGATAGATAAGGTTGAAGATAAGGTTGAAGATAAGGTTGAAGATAAGGTTGATCCAAAAATCCCCAAGAATGGAGCTAAAAGCAAAACAGAACAATTAGGTGATGATATGAAAGCTTATGAAGTTGAATATGAGGTACAAATACCTGGAGATCATGCGTTTATTGTAAGGGCAGATGGACATAGTTTTTCTAAATTTACTAGAGGTTTTCATCAACCATTTGATGAAAACTTTAAGACTGCTATGATAAGAGCCACTGGAGATGCTATAAACCAGTTTCATGCATCTACTGGTTATACTCATTCCGATGAAATCACACTTATTTTTCCACCAATGCCTACCCTAAATGGTAAGATCCAACAACATCCTTTTAATGGACGTGTTTGCAAACTGCTAACACTTATTTCATCATATATTTCGGTACGTTTTAATTATCATATTTTAGAACTGGTTCGGAGGGAGTACTACCATGAACCCGAAGCTTTTCCGTCGCTACCAGTTTCCGATATTTATCGGAAACCTCTTGCTACTAATAATGCAGTCATTAAGACAGTACCTTATACAGAAGAATTCATTGAAAAGATTGAAAGCATGCAAGCATCCTTCGACGCGAGAATATTGGATTTCCCACCAGGTAAATTTGTAGATATTGCCCGACATATGATTTGGAGAAGTTTAAGAGATTGTTCTAGAAATGCAATATCTACATATGCAAGAATCTTCTTCTCACCCAAACAAGTTCATAACAAAAATTCTACAGAATTAATAGAAATGATGAAGACCTTAAAGAACTTCGATTATGACTCAGAAGTTTCAGAAAATGAGAAGATCGGTACTTACTTAAAAAAAGAACTTTTCCAGATTGAATCCGTAAACCCCCAAAGCAAAGAAATGGAAAAAGCAACCCGCAGTAGAGTAGTATCAAAAACCATGAAAGCTAATACAAGCGCTGGGTTCGTAGAGTTATTATTAGCTAAATACTTTTAAACATATTAATGTTTATTAAACATACTTTGGTTTCTCAAAATCATTATGCAATTGCTCCAAACTAGGTTCATCTCCAATAATGCGCTTATATATTATATTTAAAAAATGATATTAGTTTTTGTGTTGCTCTCACAACAACACTCAACAAAAACAAACACATATAATGACTTGTGGTGGATACATTCTTATCTATGCTATCAGCTCATCAACTGCGGTTGCCAAGACTCTCTTGCGCAAGTTGTTGCAGGAAGCTGGTGTCGAAAGTGCTGATGCATGGGAGGAACGGCGTTACAACTTGACTGGGCCAACCGATTCATATACGGCCGGTGTCATGCGCACGCTGGAAGTTGACGGCGAACAAAAAGCCTTGGCTGCCCTCTTCGCCTCAGCTTCTGATGGCAGTAAATTTGATTGTCATCTTCAGAATGTCTTGAATCTGCTATTGGAGCACAAACATCATAGCATTCGCTTGATTCTCAAGCCATGCTGTTACAACGACTCACAGGTCTTTTTTGGAGTCGAAGTTGGAACAGTCGCAACTGTCTATGCAGATGAGGTTTATGAGAATGAGGATTTCAACAGCTTCTATCATGTGCATGTCATGCAGCTGAATGATCTCAAGGCCAATTTCACCAAGCAGAAAGATGACGTTGGCCTGTTGTTCGATCAGTTTGTCGAACTGGCTGAATCACTTGGGGTTAAGGAGCTTACATCTCATAGTGCAAATTTGTCTTGCACTCTGGAAGACGTAGAACGCAATCCAACTGCGAATCGCCCGAAGTTCTATGTGTTCAGTGATGGTTGCCAGAACTGCACTTAAAAGGCGTATCACCAAGGGCGGCGATCCCCACCGTCGCCCTTTTGAACCCTACTCATAAAACACAAACAAACAAACACAAAAAACACTTTGGGTGAGATAATCTTCCTACTCACGATGAGATCTAAAATATAAGCTATCAATGACCTTAGATTAACACTTCTGCACAGCATTTAGTAAATCTAAGGTTAGTTAAAAATACATTTATAGTAATTACCATTATAAACATAGACGATATCTAGTAACTTAGCATCTTTAGGACATTCTTCCAACATTGCCATAACATCTGCTATTACTATTCTTCTGTTAATATCACCTATTAGAAAATGCTCTTTATCGTTTATAGCTATTTCTATTATGCCTTTTCTACCAATGATCTTCTTAAAGACAGAAAGTAGCTCTATACATGTTTTTACTTGAACTTCTAACTGCATTATATTCTATCATTTGATATTAATCGCATTTCTTGAGCCAACTTAAATTTTTTCCTAATTTGTTCTTTAAACCTAAGCTAAAATATCAGCTATTAGTATTAGGGAAAGAAGATGATTATTTCTCAAAACCAAGATGCAAATACTCAGTTTTTATTTACCGTTGGAGCTGATAATAAAAAAATAGAAATAGTACCACCAAATCAAGTATTATTCGTACAAAATCCTTATGATTTCTCTAACCTTCCTACTTCTAAAGACGATCCAGCCGCTGCTGCTGCACTAGCCTTACAAGAATCTAAACAACAGGAAAAATGTAATAAATTAGCATCCAATCTAAGACCACTGACAAGTAGAGCATTTACAAGTAGCATCAACAGACCTAATGGTATTATCACCACTAATGCAACTGCTGCTCAAAGAAGAAGAGAAAGAGCTGAAGCCCTCGCCTCTCTTGGTCAGGCCAGAGCAACAGCACAGGCATTAGCAGCTCTCGGTGCAGCAGGAGGTGTTGGTCAAGGAAGATGTCAGAGACAATTTAATAATTTATCATTAGCTACGTTAGAAAATGTACCAAGAGTAAGAATGATAGATAGAAGAATTCCTACTATAGCTACTGGAGCAAGAGGTCCACTATTATTTCCAGCTGGTACTAGGACTAATACTGATTGGTGTCAGGAGGAACCAGGCATACCAGTGAGAAGATTATCACCAGCACAAACTAATAGAATTTTAAATAATGCTGTCTTGTTGAATAGAGCTAGAATATTAGATAATATTAATAGTAATGGCAGATTAAGAGTCGCTCCTAGAAGAAAAAGAAGAGTTAGATGTCCTGTCCGAACGACTTTTGCTTTTGTCTAAGTTCATTAAGCATTTGTTTTAGAATGCACCATTAAGGATCCGAACTACATTTTTTCCTAGAGTCGAAAAATCAGTCATTTTATCGTGAGAAGATAAATATTTAAAACATAATATCTGCTGTAAGTTTTTCCATAAGTTGCTTAAGAGCATGGAAGTCAATAGGTTTTGTAATATAATCAGTTAGATGTCCCTTTTGAATATAATATTCACGATCTCCTGTCATTGCAAGAGCCGTCATTGCCACCATTTTCGGTTTATTTGGCGAATTTCTAGGATACATCTTATTTACGAGTTGAGCCACTTCGATACCTGACATATATGGCATCTTAATATCTAATATCAATAGTTTGTAGTAGTTAGGATTTTGTTGAACATTGGTCAAAGCCTCACGACCATTTGAGACTATAGTGAGATTATGATAACCCAATTTGGAAAGCATTTCCTTAATAACGATCTGGTTCATTTCGATATCTTCGGCTAACAATATTGGATATTCATTACCATTGTTACTTAGATCTTCTTCATTAAGTTTTTCTGATTCTTGTCGCCCTTGTCGCCCTTGTCGCCCTTGTCGCCTTTGTCGCCCTTGTCGCTCTTGTTGCTCTTGTCGCTCTTGTTGCTCTTCATCTTTTAGTATAGTCGATTTTTTCTTGAAAAGTCTTGATTTATTGTGTATTCTTGATTGGTTTTGTTGAATGGAGTCCTTCACACTTTGTGGTTTTTCAGGACATCCATCACATTGTATCTCTGCTATTTCAGAGGCTTGACGAGTTAGTAGGGACCGTTGATTATGTACTTGATCTGGAGGCTGTTGCGCTCCCTTCAGTTTATAAAGTGAACCTATCTTTCGTAAAAGGGATTCAGCTTTGACTGGTTTGATCAAGAATCCTTCAAAAGCCGATCTGTCTGATTCTTCCAATTCATTTAATGAAGATAAAGCTAATAATGGAAATTTTTCGACATAATCTCCTTGTCGTGTTACACTTTTTGCAGCTACCAATTTATTAAGTTCTTGAGCCAATTGTGCTCCACTCATATTAGGCATTCCCATGTCAATAAGTCCCAGATCATAATTATTACCTGAACGAATATAACTTAATGCCTCCTTGCCTGAACTGCACAAAACGGGTATCATCTTCCATTTTTCTAATAAATCGAATAAGTAAAGTCTATTAGCTTCAGAATCATCGACGACTAAGACACGTAGACCCTCTAACATTTCTAGTAATAAGGATCGATCATATTCTGGTTCAATATTGTTACAGGTTTCTGCCATGAT
>Ga0075163_10003800_pt1 | contig 20293 bp, 20 predicted proteins | sample JI1023141ADNA_FD_71478 | JGI IMG/M metagenome (GOLD analysis project Ga0075163, IMG submission 71478) | Wastewater effluent complex algal communities from Wisconsin, to seasonally profile nutrient transformation and Carbon sequestration -... | ecosystem: Engineered > WWTP > Effluent > Algae... | reverse complement strand
GAGGCCTTTGATCTTGGGATTTTCCGTAAAGGAATCGATAAAGTGGTGGTATCGCGAGCCCGCCAACTGGCTGTAGCAAAAGCCGAATGTTTGTTAATGGCGGAAGAAGGGTACACAAAACCAGTTCCGAGAAAAGACGTTCGCGTGCTGGGTAACCAGGCCCTTGGTCTTGTTTATGTGGGTGCTAATTCCATGTACAGCGGTAATTATATGAGTGAACATGATCTCAAGATTTCCGAGAAACTTGGTTATGTGATTGCCGGTGGAAATTTATCACAACCAACGCTTGTCACCGAGCAATATTTACTGGATCTGGAACGGGAGGCATTTGTCCAGTTATGTGCCGAACGGAAAACCATGGAGCGGTTACACAGCATCATAAATGGAGGAAAAGTTCTCAGGAACTAAACCGGCAACGGTAAGATTGAAATTCAAAAAAATAGTAACATTTAAATACTAAGAAATGAAAGCATACATTGTAGCAGGCTTCAGAAGTGCAGTAGGAAAGGCCACCCGCGGGGGATTTCGGTTTACGCGTCCCGACGATTTGGCGGCGGATGTAATTAAACATTTGGTGGCGTCGCTTCCGCAAATCGATCACACACGTATTGACGACGTGATGGTTGGTAATGCCATGCCGGAAGCCGAACAAGGTTTAAACGTAGGGAGAATTATTTCCCTGCTCTCATTAAATACCGATAAGGTTTCCGGAATGACGGTAAACCGTTATTGCGCATCAGGTCTTGAAACGATCGCTCTTGCGTCGGCAAAAATCGCAGCCGGTTATGCCGATTGTGTTATTGCTGGTGGGGTTGAAAGTATGAGCCTGATCCCGATGGGAGGCTGGCGGGTCGTTCCAAATCCGGTGATTGCAAAAGAACATGCGGACTGGTATTGGAATATGGGATTAACCGCGGAAGCGGTAGCAAAAGAATTCAATGTGTCTCGTGAGGATCAGGATGCCTTTTCTTATAAATCGCATCAAAAAGCAATAGCTGCAATACAAGCTGGTAAGTTTAAAGATGAAATTGTACCTGTTAAGGTCAGTGAAACTTATCTGGATGAAACGGGTAAAAAGAAAACAAAAGATTATGTGGTAGATACGGATGAAGGTCCGCGTGCCGACACTTCTGTGGAGGCACTTGCTAAACTTAAACCTGTTTTCGCGAATGGTGGAAGCGTTACAGCGGGGAACTCTTCTCAAACAAGTGATGGAGCTGCTTTTGTAATGGTTGTCAGTGAACGTTTTATGAAAGAGCATAATTTGACGCCGATAGCCCGTTTGGTATCGCATGCTGTAGCAGGTGTACCTCCTCGCATCATGGGCATCGGCCCTGTGTTTGCAATTCCAAAAGCAGTAGCTCAAGCGGGGTTAAAAATAAATGACATCGATCTTTTTGAGTTAAACGAGGCGTTTGCATCTCAATCACTTGCTGTAGTACGTGAGCTTAAACTCGATGAAAATAAAGTGAATGTAAATGGTGGGGCTATTTCATTAGGTCACCCGTTGGGTTGCAGCGGTGCTAAATTATCGGTTCAACTCTTTAGTGAACTTCGCCGGCAAAATAAAAAATATGGGGTGGTTACGATGTGTATTGGCACAGGTCATGGCGCAGCAGGCGTATTCGAATTATTATAAATGGAACTTAATTTTAAACACTATTTAAATATAACAAACATGGCAACAACAAAAACAAAAGGCGGCGAATTTTTAATCAAAGAAACCGATGCGCAGGACGTTTTTATTCCTGAACAGTGGAATGAGGAGCAATTGATGATGAAGAAAACCTGTGACGATTTTATTGACCAGGAAGTATTACCGAATTTGGAACGAATTGATAAACAGGAAGAGGGTTTAATGCAATCACTTCTGGTGAAAGCAGGTGAACTTGGTTTGTTGGGGGCTTCTGTTCCTGAAGAACTTGGTGGACTTGGTTTTGATTTTGTGACCTCCATGCTTACAACCGAGGTGTTGGGTGCAGGGTATTCTGTTGCTGTGGCTTTATCCGCGCATACAGGCATAGGTACATTGCCGATTTTATACTATGGTAATGACGCTCAGAAAAAGAAGTATATCCCAAAACTAGCCACCGGTGAATGGAAGGCCTGTTATTGCCTCACTGAACCAGCCAGTGGTTCTGATGCGAATAGTGGAAAAACAAGTGCGAAGCTAACTGCTGATGGCAAGCATTATGTGTTGAATGGTCAGAAGATGTGGATCACCAACGGCGGATTTGCTGATATTTTTACCGTGTTTGCGAAAATCGACGATGATAAAAACCTTTCCGCGTTTATTGTTGAAAAAAGTTTTGGCGGCATTTCCCTGAATCCTGAAGAGAAAAAAATGGGAATCAAAGGAAGTTCTACTCGTCAGGTGTTCTTTAATGATTGTAAAGTGCCGGTAGAAAATTTGTTATCGGAGCGTGGCAATGGTTTTAAAATTGCCGTTAATATACTTAACATTGGACGGATCAAGTTGGCCGGCGCAGCTATTGGTGGTTCTAAACGTACCATTACGCAATCGGTGCAATATGCAAATGAGCGCATTCAATTTGAAAGGCCGATTTCTAAATATGGAGCTATCCGTTATAAATTGGCCGAGCAAGCGGTTAAAGTGTTTGCTTCTGAAAGCGCTACTTATAGAGCTTCACAGAATATTGAAGATGCTATCCATGCATTAATTGAGGGAGGTATGGAAGAAGCAAAAGCCAAGTTAAAGGGTATTGAACAATTTGCAGTGGAAGCTGCCATCTTAAAAGTGCATGGTTCGGAAACGTTGGACTATGTGTCGGATGAAGGCGTACAAATATACGGCGGTATGGGTTACAGCGCCGAAGCGCCAATGGATCGTATTTATCGCGATTCACGGATCAATAGAATTTTTGAGGGGACAAACGAGATCAATCGTCTGTTGATCGTGGACATGATTCTGAAACGGGCCATGAAAGGAGAGTTGGATTTGATGGGGCCTGCTCAGAAAGTAGCGGCTGAATTAGTTGGCATTCCTGAAATAAGTGAAACAGACAATACACTATTTGCTTACGAGAAAAAACTGGTTGGTAATTTCAAAAAAGCTATTTTATTGACCGCCGGAGCGGCCGTTCAAAAATTAATGACTACACTAAGCAAAGAGCAGGAAATTATTATGAACATCGCCGATATGGCCATTGAATGTTATGTAGCCGAATCAACCATGCTGCGTGTTGAAAAACTGGTGAGCTTGCGGGGTGAGGAAGCGTGCAAAGATCAGCTAAATATTATGCGTGTTTACCTTAACGAAGCCTGTGATAAAATATGGGTGGCCGGTAAAGAAGCATTAAACAGCTTTGCCGAAGGGGACGAACTAAGGATGATGTTAATCGGGTTAAAGCGTTATACCAAACAGGAGCCATTTAACCCAAAAACAGCAAGACAGGCAATAGCTCAGAAATTAATTGACGAAAATAAATATTGTTTTTAGTTTCTCATGACGAACGTTTTTTTTGAAGGAAAAGTAATGTGGTCGCAGGTGGATGCGAATATGCATTTGCGCCACTCCGCTTACGCGGATTTTGCTGCACAAGCGAGGTTACAGATCCTTGAAAAATTTGGATTCAATGCCGATTTGATGGAAAAACTGAAAATTGGCCCCATACTTTTTCGCGAGGAATTAATATACATGAGAGAAGTAAGGCCCAATGATCATATTCGAGTTACCTGCACACTCACCAAATGCAGAACGGATGGATCCCGTTGGTCATTTACTCAGGAACTGTACAGGGGAGATGGCATTCAGGCCGCCGTCATTAATGTGGACGGCGCCTGGATTGATATGAGAGCGAGAAAACTAACGGGTCTTCCACCGGAGTGGGCGGCTAAATTTCTGGAAATCCCCAAGAGCGATAATTTTATTGAAGAGCCGGTTCCGGAAAAAAAACAAACAAATGTTCAACCAACAAATAAGCAGATGACAGCATTAGAAGAAAAATTTGAAGCCGCGAAAAAGAGGGTAATGGAATTACCCGAAAAACCGGGCAACGATAAAATGTTAGAGCTTTATGCCCTTAATAAGCAGGCAACCATTGGCAACATCACGGCTGAAAAACCAGCTATGTTTGATTTTGTGGCTGCGGCTAAATACAATGCTTGGTCTTCAAAAAAAGGCATGAGTATGGAGGAAGCCCAGCAAAAGTATATTGATTTTGTAGAAGGTTTGTTTGTAAAGTAATGGATAAATTAAACGCATTGGTTCGAAAAGCGCAGGGTTCTAAATTTTATTTATGGCTCTTAAACTTCATGTTGTTGAGAACGGTGCCGTTTAATAAACCACATCGGTTAAAAGTGCTTTCAATTACGAATGAGGAAGTAGTGATCGGGGCCGCTAACAGAAGTTACAACCGCAATCACATCAATGGAATTCATGCCTGCTTACTCGCCACACTTTGCGAGTATGCTTCGGGTTTGAGTTTGTTACTCCGACTCTCGCCAACAGATTATAGGATCATTTTGAAGAACATTCATATGACCTATCACTATCAGGCCAAAACACATGTGAAGGTTGTCTTCAAATTGACCGAAAAAGAAGCTGAAACCAATTTTCGTATTCCGCTTCAAACCAATGAAGCAATTTTTCATGAGTTTTCCGTTGAGGTTTACGATGCGGATAAAAACCATATATGTACCGGCCTTATTAATTGGCAGATAAAAGCCTGGAAGAATGTGAAGTTGAAAACGTAGCGTTTCACTGTCTGAAATGTTTAAAATGTAGTAGTTTAAATTTATGTTCGACCATTTAATAAATAGCATAAAACAAACAGCCGACATTTCGGATGCTGATATTGAAAAAATAATGTCAGCACTTAAAGTACGTTATATCAAAAAGAAAAAGAATTTGTTGAACGAGGGCGACAATGGCAACTACATGTTCTATGTCAATGAAGGACTGTTCCGGTATTACGTATTTGACCATCACGGACATGAGCAAACCATAGATTTAATTGCTCAGGGAAATTGGTTTGGCGATGCCAAGGCTTTTCTGGCGCAGGAAAAAGCAGACATAAATATTGAAGCCATAGAGGACAGTCAGGTATTTGCATTAAGTCACGAGGACTTAAATCGCTTTTATGACGAAATTCCAATGTTTGAACGTTTGGTAAGAAAAATCATAGAGCATTATTTTATTAAAGCGCTTGAAAGGATAAAAAAAGTGAGCCGTTCCAGTTACCTCGCTCAGGAACGTTACCAGGAATTTTTGCGATCACACCCAAAATTAGGCAATCGCGTCCCGTTGGTTTATCTCGCTTCTTACCTTGGTATTACACCTGAAACGCTTAGTCGGTTGCGTAACCAGGTGGTAAAACAGAGTTAACGACCATAAAACTACTATTTTTCAATGACCGTTAGAGAAAATACGCTTAAATGGTTAATGCGGGTTTACCCCCCTATGTTTTTTCAACGGATTTGGGTTGAGAAAATTCATGAGGCGTTTATGGGCATTGATGTTAAAATTAACAGGAGTGTTTTCACAACCAATCTGGGCAGTTCTATTTTCGGGGGGACAATTTTCGCTGCTGCAGACCCATTTTACGCACTTTTGCTCGGTCAGATCATGCAACGCAGAGGGTTTAAAATTACGGTATGGTTAAAAAGCGCGCACATCGAATACCTTAAACCCGGCCGAACGGATCTCCGTTATACGATCAGGCTGAGTGAAATAGATATTATTGAAGTAGAAAAAGCATTGAAGGAAGAGGGTAAATTTGTAAAAGCTTTTCCCATTGAGGTTTTTGACAATCATCGCGTACTCTGCGCAACAGTTTCAAATGAAGTGTATATCCGCAACCTTAATTTTATTAAGCGGGAGTGATTATTTTATCAGTAAATGGAAAAGCACTTGATATATGTCAATCCTATTTCATATCATATATCAACTGTTTTTAAAAAACGTTTATGTAAATTTCGAAAACGTCAAAATTATTAACAATTAGTAAAACTAAATATGCGGAAAATAATTTTAATAACAATCCTTTCGAGTTTTCTCTATTCACTCACGGCACAAACACAGGCGGATGCCGTTGTTGGAAGTTGGCTCACAGCAAGCGGCAAAGCTATTGTTCAAATTTATAAGGAAGGTAATGTGTATAATGGAAAAATTATCTGGCTGAAAACGCCTACATATGAGGACGGGAAACCTAAAGTGGACAAAAATAATCCAGATAAATCGAAACAGGCAAACCCACTTTTGGGCCTAAATATGTTAAAAGGTTTCGTGTTCAAAAAGGACCAATGGGTGGATGGAACAATTTACGATCCCGAGAATGGAAAAACTTATAGTTGTTTTATAAAACACCGGGAAGGTAAACTTGACCTTCGGGGATATATTGGTATTTCACTCATTGGACGAACACAAACCTGGTATAAAGCGGATATTAAAAAATAAATTAAAATCAAAACCCTATGAATAAACGACACACACTAGCGGTAGCTCTATTAATGGTTTCGCCTTTCATGATAAAGGCGCAGGGATTTCAGGTAAATCTCCAGGGACAAGTACAACAAGGTATGGGGGGGGCCGGTACCGCCTATGTTCAGGATGGCGCGGTGTTGTTTTTTAATCCCGGTGCTGGTTCTTTTTTTGCAGGTAACTCAGTTAATGCAGGGGTGAGTCCCACGATCCCGAACGGTATGTTTTTGGACAAAAACACGAACCAGAAGTTTAAAACGACTTCACCGGTAAGTTATCCGTTTGCTGCATACGCGGTATATGGATTAAAGGATAGCAGCAAACTTAAATTTGGTTTGGCCGCATATACGCCCTTTGGCAGCACGGTGGAATGGGAAAATGGATGGGCGGGGCGTTTCGCACTTACCCATTTGCAATTGCAGGCCATTTTCATACAACCTACTGTGAGTTATAAGATTACAGACAAAATTGGGATTGGAGCCGGATTTGTATACGCCAATGGTAAGGTAAATTTACAGAAGGATATCCCGGTAATTGATGCCAATGGCAATTATGGTCACGCCGAGTTGGATGGAAAAGCAACTGGTTATGGATTTAATGTGGGGATTTATTTTAAACCAATTGAAAAACTTTCACTTGGACTAACTTATCGTTCGCAGGTAGATATGGAGGTTAAAACGGGTGATGCCACATTCACCGTTCCTTCAGCGTTACAGTCAAGTTTCCCAAATGGAAAATTTAAAGCCACCTTGCCCTTACCACAGGTGTTAACACTTGGAATAGCATTTATGCCTACTGAAAAACTGGCTTTCGCGTTAGATGTGAATTATGTAGGTTGGAAGGCCTACGACACGCTTGCATTTGATTACGAAACCAATACCAGTAGTTTAAAGGATACCAAATCGGCAAGAATGTACGAAAACTCGATTGCGATAAGATTTGGTGGCCAGTATAAAGTAACAGATAAACTTTCAGCCCGTTTAGGAGTAGCGTTTGGGATGACTCCGGTTCAGGATGGATACATGACCCCCGAAACACCGGACGCAAATCGTATTAATTATACAGCCGGAATTGGTTACAATTTAGGAAAAGGTTTCGGCGCCGATGCCTCTTTTCTTTTTACAACGCTTAAGCGCGAAGGCACAAATATCGAAACAAACCTAAGTGGAACCTACAAAACAAACGTATGTATTCCCGGACTTTCATTACATTATAACTTTTAAACCTGAAGATCATGCAAAATATATTTTATAAAACCGTATTAACAATTGCTGCTACAGGTGTGTTAATCTCCTGCAAACCAAAACTGGATGAGCCCAATCCCGAAAAAGGTAGTTTGGATGTAAGTAAATATGTGGCCATCGGAAATTCTATCACGGCTGGGTACGCCGATAACGCTTTGTATTATGACGGGCAACAGGTGTCTTATGCCAATCTCCTCGCTCAACAATTAAAACAAATAGGCGGTGGCGAATTTGTGCAACCTTTGGTGGAGATGAGTTCGGTCGGTGTTGGCTCGGCGGGAAATTCGAGATATACACTAGGCTATAAAATGGATTGCAAAGGAGTTACCAGCTTGTCACCCGGTGGAACGGTTGGTGATCTGACCATTTTCGCAAGTAATATCTATTCGAAAGGTCCGTTTAATAACATGGGTGTTCCGGGCGCAAAAGCAGTGACGGTCATTTTTCCTGGTTACGGAAATCCGGCAAATGGTTTCGGAAACTACAATCCGTTTTTTACCCGTATGGCGTCCAATCCAGCTACGGCATCTATGTTGAGCGATGCTGCTGCACAAAAACCAACTTTCTTCTCGCTTTTCATAGGCAATAACGATGTATTAGGTTATGCGTCTTCGGGTGGGGCATCAGACGCCATCACGCCATCGGCAGGTGCTCCTGGTACAGGATTCGATTCTAGTATTGATCTGATCATTTCAACCATGACGGCTAGCGGAGCAAAAGGGGTGGTCGCAAATGTTCCAGACATCACGAACTTACCATATTTCACCACGGTGCCATATAACGGTTTAGTGCTCGACGCAGCTTCGGCAGCAGCGCTCAACGCGGCTTATATGCAGGCCGGAATTACCTTTAGTGTAGGTGCTAATCCATTTATGATCAAAGATCCGGCAGTGCCAATAATCAGTGTCAGGAAAATGAAGTCCAATGAACTGGTTCTGCTTTCAACGCCTCAGGATTCACTCAAATGTGCAGGATGGGGCTCTTCTAAACCAATTAACAATCAGTACATTTTAACTGAAACGGAAATCAATAACATTCAAACCGCAATTGCCGCTTATAACGCTAAATTGAAATCCGTCGCGGAAGCCAAGGGACTGGCTTATGTAGATGTAAATGCGTTCATGGCGAAGGCAAAAGCCGGAGTCGTATATAACGGAATAAGTATCGGTACAACATTTGTAAGTGGTGGTGCCTTTTCGCTGGACGGGGTTCATTTAACGCCATTAGGTAATGCTTTGTTGGCAAATGAGTTTATTAAAGCGATTAATTCTAAATACGGTTCAACCATACCGGAAGTGGATGCCTCCAAATACAGGGGAGTGGTATTTCCTTAATGGCTATTCATTATCACATAGGATCGTTGGGATGAAAGCTTTGTTTGAGTCGTTGGATCCTATGTGATTCTTTGGATTTTTGTCAGAACTGTCGGTAGTGTTCCGCTAATTTTTTTGGCGCAACCGTGCAGTAAGCTACTTTTAAAGCATCCAGTAATGTTTCCTTTTTCACTTTTTGCAATTCAACAAATGTCCAACCTTGTTTCCCCCACTTGTTTGGAACGGGATAAATTGTGGTTTTATCGAAGCTGCAAAAAACCGATTGATCGATCTCGTTAAATTTGAGGCAAGCACGTTTGTTTTTTTCTGAGAGGGTCACAAATATTTTTTTCTTGACCCTGAAAGAAGTATTTTCAAAGTGAACGGACTCCTCTGTTTCGGCAAATGCCAGTGCCATTTTTTTGAAGGTTTTAATACTTACCATTGCTCTTTTTGTTTTTACAAGATCAAATGCGCGTTTCTACAGGTTAACGCTATATTCAAGACAAAGATTTAAGCGTACCGCAAAATTTGTCTGGTCTTATGCACTTCACTTTAACCACCTAACGCCTGCCTCGTTGTTCTTCATGTTTTTTTCGTTGAATGTAACGCCTGCAGAATTGCCTTTGTTTTCAGGCGTCACTTTTGCCCCCATTTTAGAGCCATTCTCGGTATCCCAGGTGTAAGACAGATAGTTGTTTTTATCATTTTTTTCAACCTTTACCAGCACATACACGTCGAATTCAGGAAAATTCCAAATAATATTCTCACCTGGTTTAAGGTGCTCACCACTTTTAGCAATAAAATAATTGGACATTTTTGTCCGATCGACGATAACCTCAAAAACACCATGAAACGATTTTGAGAGCTGAATTTTGGTTTTAATTTCGTGTAGTTGTTCGTTCACGGCTTAATGAATTTTGAACAATGTTTATAACCCGTCAAGATTTTTAAAAAGCAGAGCATGCTGTTCCCTGAATACCTTACGCATCATCCCTTTTATCGGAAGAAGAGTTTTAAATGAAACCTCTTCGTGGACAATTGTTTGTCCCATTGCCTCAGTTATTTTAAAGCAGATGTTTATTTTGTTAAAACCCATCACCACCGCTTTCATCATTACCAGTCTGTTAGGTAAATCACTTTCAACGGTGGCGGCGTAAGTAAAAGAATAGGGTATAAATCCGAATTTTAGGGTTTCATACACTTTGTAATTATTGTTGCCAATTTTTTGCATTTTACTAATCACAGGATGGATAGAAACAAATTTTTCCATATCAGTGAGGTAGTCAAAAATAACGTCTTGAGGTTTATTTAATTTGTAAATGACATTCATTTAATGGGTGCGGGTTGTTTTAATTAAAAATGATGACTTAAAATTAAAGAAAGTTTGTTCCTTAATCCCTGGTATTAAAAATACATAAAAATCGGCTTCGACTTATGGCTTTTTAACATGCTCCGGTAAACAAAGCTTCTAAAACTTCTTAATTTAGTGGGTATAAATAGCCTAATTTTACTGCAAATTATTTTATGCCGAAACTTATTTTAATCCCACTTCTTTGTCTGTCATTTTCACTTGTTGCCCAGAACGAAGATGAAAAAATACCTTCAAAGTTATGTAGTGACAACATTGATAAAAAAGCGATGTCGCTTTATGAAAAAGGTCGCGATAAAAAAAAATATAAAAAGCCAGAGCGATTGGAGTATTTAATGAAAGCTCTCGAAATTGAACCGGACTTTGCAGAAGCAAACCTTGCGTTAGGTCTGGAAATTGTTGTACGCATGAAGCTTGAAAATGCTTCTTTTGCTCCTGCGGTTCCCTATTTTCTTAAAGCCATTGCATCTTGCCCGCAAGTGCATAGCGAGCCGTATTATTATATCGGATTTGACTATTATGAAAAAGAGAAAAATGATTCAGCAAAAAAATACCTCCAAAAATTTCTCGATTTTAAAGATGAGGATGAAAAAAAATTTGCGAAAGATTATGAAGGTGAGTTAGCAAACGCAAGGGGGATGCTTAAGTATATTAAAAAACAAAATAGTTTGAAAAGGGGAGTTCAGTTTGATCCTAAGGTGGTTACAGGGGTATCTACCAAACAGGATGAATACCTTGCATACATTTCTCCTGATGATAGAAGTTGTTATTATGTGCGGGCTGTGCCCATTGTAAATAAGAACAAAGTTTATGCCAGTGACAAAGAAAAAGAAGTTTTTATGATCTCCACCCGCGATAAAACAGGGGTGTTTAATGAGGGGGAAGAGATGCCGGCTCCATTTAATATAACAGAGGATAATCAGGGTGGCTGCAGTATTTCAATTGACAACAAACATTTGTATTTTGCAATGATGCGCCAGGAAGGGGGCAATCAGCCAAACTGCGATATCTATGTAAGTGATAACGTGAATGATGAGTGGAGTCCCATTCGCAAATTAAGTCCAAATGTGAATCATCCTGTTTATTGGGATAGTCAGCCAACTATTGCTTCAGATGGCATTACTCTTTATTTTGCAAGTGACAGGCCAGGTGGTTATGGTGGTATTGATTTGTACGTGACTCGGAAAGATCCTGCTACTGGCGTTTGGGGGATTCCTCAAAACCTTGGTTCAAAAGTAAACACTCCGGGCGATGAGAAGACTCCGTTTATTCATAGTGATAGTGAGACGCTTTATTTTAGCAGCAATGGTCACAATGGGTTTGGTGGTTACGATATTTATTATGTTCGCAAAAATGACAAAGGTGAATGGGAGGATCCCGAGAATATTGGATCTCCAATTAACGGACCAACAGATGATGCTGGTTTTTTTGTAAGCTTTGACACAAAGTCCGGTTACTTTTTTAGTTTCGATGATCCAAAGGTAAGCGGAAAGGGAATAGGGAGATACGACCTTTATATGTTTGAGTTATATAAGGAGGCCCGGCCACAGGAAACAGCTTTTATTAAGGGAGAAATAAAAGATTCGGAAGGTAACCAGGTACCAAGGGCAGTGGTGGAAGTTCAGAATACACAGACCAAACAAATAACCCACGCGGTGGTAGATAGCAGTAGCGGAAGTTATATGGCCGCGGTAAGTCTCAAGAAGAAAGCCGATTACCTGATCACCGTTAAAAAAGATGACTACGCGTTTAGCTCAAAAGTGGTAAGCACAAAAGATCTTTCTTCAGTTACACCTCCAAAACAAGTGGATCTGGAAGTTGCGGAAGCAAAAGCGGGCAAAAGTTTTGTAATCGATAATATTTTTTATAATACCAATAGTGCGGAGCTGAAACCTGAAAGCCGCATCATTATCGAGAGTTTCGCCGGGTACTTAAAACTAAATCCGAGCATCAAGGTCGAAATACAGGGTCATACCGATAATGTGGGTAATCCAAAAGACAATGATGCGCTCAGTAATAACCGGGCCTTTTCTGTAAAAGCTTTGCTGGAAGAAATGGGCGTTAATGGCAAGCGCATTACGGCCAAAGGGTTTGGCCAGTCTAAACCCATAGCGGACAATAAAACGGAGGAGGGTCGCGCAAAAAACAGGCGCACGGAATTTATGATCGTTGAAAAATAAAATTAAAAAGCCAATACTAATGATTGGCTTTTCTGGTAGTGAATTAACGAGCAGGTAGGTATTCCGGCAGTTTTAATCTGTTATTCCTTTAGTTTTTAATAACCCTGAAGCTGCTACTAGGGCCGGCGCCAAAGATCTCAACTATGTAAACTCCTTGTGCCAAACTTTCCATATCTAATCGCGCGTCTGGCGAATTACCAGTTTGTTCAATAACTATTCGACCGGAAAGATCTTTAACTATTATCTCACGAATGAGGTGAAAGCTGTTAATAGTCAGTTGTCCATTGGTAGGATTAGGATACACGCGAATAGTCGAATCAGTAAACGAGTTTTCTTCTATACCGGTGCAGGGGGACGATACAAAAGTTGTAGGGCCTGAATTTTTTGAACATCCGGCGGCATTGGTTACGGTTACCGCGTAAACATTAACCACGCCGGGAGTAACAGCAATGGCCTGACTTGTTTGGCCGGTGCTCCAGGAATAACTACTGGCGCTGCTGGCGGTGAGCGTCATGGTTTGTCCGACACAAATTATTGTACTTGATGGAATAATAGCAACTGTTGGCAGAGGGCTTACGCTCATGGTAAAAGCCGTATAGCCAACACACCCGTTATTTCCCGTGCCGCTCACACCGTAGGTGGTTGTCAAAGCGGGTGATATGATTAGGGGATTTATACTAAAACCTGAATTCCACGTAAATGTATCGGCTCCGGTTAATGTCAGGGTGGAGGATTGTCCAAGGCACACCAGGCTTGGCGATGATGCGATGTTTATCGTAGGTTGGGGGGAGACGGTTACTTCATAAACAACATTACTGTTACAGCCAACTACGTTAGAGCCCGTGAGAGTGTAGCTGGTAGTGGTGTTAGGTGATACACTGATTGTGTTGTCATTGGAGGCGGTGGACCATGTATAATTGCTTGCCCCACTTGCCGTAAGCGTGGTCGCCGACCCACCCACACAAACAAGGGTAGAAGGAGTGGATACATTTAAAGCAGGAGGAATGATGACCGAGGCTGTTACCGGTGTTAACGAGGAACTGCACAAGCCGTCAGCATATATCTCGACCCTGCTGATGTAGGAGTTTTCAGTCCAAAGGCTTTGTGGTAAATTGGAGCTGAGGGGAAATTGCATTCCAAGCCTTTCAAGTACAATATTCATTCCCAAAAAAGTAGTGCTATAGCTACCGGTGGCGTATGAGCAAACGCCTCCACGGTCTCCCAATACTCCAACGGTAGTTCCTGCGGGAATTGGAATATTTACCGGAACAACGGCGGTGCCAGCAATATTCTGTCCCAGATAAAGCGTTGTAAATGAATTTGTGGTTGAAGGAAAAGCTGGTGGCGCTCCTCCCGTAAGGTTTAAAACGGCGATGTTTGAATTGGCCATGCTGGCATCCGTTGGCACGCGCAAGCCAGTAATAGTAAATGCATTGAGCGCCACAAAGTAATATCCTCTGGTATTTCCTGTGTTAGTGGTGACCTGTGCAGGCATCGTTAGCGAAACGTTACCTTGGGCAAATTGCGCTGCATAATAGGTAGTGCTTGTTGTTAAACTGGGGGTAATAAAAACGGGATTCGTTGACACGCTCATCGTTGTTGGGATGCTGGTATACCACATAGTAATGGATGAGGGGCCAGTTGCAGTTAGTGTAAAAATCCCACTTGAACCACAAACAAGAGTGTTGCCCGAAATGGTAGGAGCGGCCACATTGCATTGGGCTTGTAAACCATTAAATGACAGAACTAAAAAGGCAAAAACGAATAAGAACGTTTGGTAGTTTTTTTTCATGATTTTGATTTTTAGGTGAAACAAACGGAGGGCCTTAAAACAAAGAAACGGTACTCTAAATTTAATAAAAAAAGCTAAATCATAACACTTTGTTCTCAATAACGAAAAAAGCCAGCAATAATGCTGGCTTCGGTCATTTAGTTAACGATTATTTTAATCAAAGTACTCTTTCATCCGGTCAAAAAAACCCTTTTCCTTTTTACTTGGGTTTGGTTCAAAGTTTTTCGATTCTTTCAGTTGTTCGAGTGTTTTTTTCTCATCATGGTTTAAATGGGTTGGCGTGTAAATACTTATTTCTACCAATAGATCCCCACGCCCATACGAGTTTACATCAGGCAACCCTTTACCTTTAAGGCGCAGTACTTTGCCACTTTGAGTACCCGGTTCTATTTTTATTTTCGCTTTCGCCTCTATGGTCGGTATTTCAACGGTTGTACCTAGAGCAGCATCGGGGAAGCCAATGTTTAAGTAATAAATCAAATGATTGCCTTCGCGCTTCAAATGCGGGTGTTCTTCTTCTTCAATAACAATTAGCAGATCACCATTAATGCCACCACGTGGGGCGGCATTTCCTTTTCCTTGCATACTCAGTTGCATGCCTTCGGCAACACCGGCCGGAATATTAATGCTGATCACTTCTTCCTCTCTCACTATTCCGTCACCGTGACAAGTATGACATTTGTCCTTCACTAGGCGACCCTCGCCACCACAGCTGTTGCAAGTGCTTTGTGTTTGCATCGCGCCCAGAATAGTTTGTTGCACGCGGGTGATTGCACCGGTTCCATTACATGTACGGCAGGTTTCAAACTGGCCATTTTTAGCTCCGCTGCCACTACAAGTTTTACAGCTTACATGTTTATTTACTTTTATTTTTTTCTCTACACCATTCGCAATATCCTCCAACGTAAGTTTTACCTTTACACGAAGATTTGTCCCCCTCATTACTCGTCGGCCACCACCTCTGCTCCCGCCGTTGTTAAATCCAAAAGCGCCCCCAAAGATATCACCAAACTGGCTGAAAATATCATCCATATTCATGCCACCTCCGCCAAATCCTCCGTTGGCACCGCCTACACCAGCGTGACCAAATTGGTTATAGCGCTGACGTTTTTCGGCATTGCCAAGCACCTCGTAAGCTTCGGCGGCTTCCTTAAATTTTTCTTCTGCTTTTTTATCGTCAGGGTTTTTATCCGGATGATATTTTATAGCGAGTTTTCGATAAGCCTTTTTAATATCTTCCTCACTGGCGTTTTTCGCAATCCCAAGTATTTCGTAATAATCTCGTTTCGACATTTTTTAATTTTTTCAGAGTTTTCTATTGGGCAACCACCACCTTTGCAAAGCGAATTACTTTATCTCCTAGTTTGTATCCTTTTTCAACTTCATCAATTACAATTCCTTTTTGAGAAGGATCTGTAGCCGGTATGTGCGTGATCGCTTCCATCACATCCGCATTAAAAGCAGTACCTATACTGTCAAAAGCAATAAGGCCTTTTTGTTGAGTAGAATTTTTAAGTTTATTAAAAATAAGCTGGAAACCTTCCTTAATCGCCTTTGAATCTTCCACCTGTTCATTTGCCTTCATTGCCCTCTCAAAATCGTCAATTACGGGCAATATACTTTTAAACGCATCTTCCGCAGCGGTTTTAATAATATCCGATTTCTCTTTCATTGTACGTTTACGGTAGTTATCAAATTCCGAATATAAACGCAGGTAGCGATCATTTAACTCGTTAATTTTGGCGTCTGTATCCGTAGCTGCTGAGTTTTCGTCAGCTTTATCACTGTTTTCCGCCTTTATGTCAGTTTCAGGAACGCTGTCTGGGTTCTCCATCTCATTCTCCTGTTCGTTAATTTCGTTGGTTTGCATGGTTTTTAAGGTATTGGTAATATTTTCAAAAGTATCTGAATCAATTAGTTTGCCAATAATTTTTTCTGGATAATTTGTCAGGCTAAGAAATCACAAACTCTACTCTTCGGTTTTGTCGGTGTTCATCCTCGGTGCAGGTATTTATGGGGTCACAAGTTTTTAGTAATGTTGATTTTCCTTTTGGGATCCCCTTAATCCTCGATGCCGGTACGCCCTTTTTTAACAAATAATTTTTAATCAGTTGAACCTGTCTGCCGGTAATATCCATCGAAGCGGCATCGTTTAACTTAGCGTCACAATGCACTTTGAATTCTATACTCATTGTTTTTACTTTTTGCAGAATATTAAAAAGGGCATCCAGGTCTTTTTCGTCTTTTGGACTCAATTGAAACCCGTCTGAGGTTGGAAATTCCATGTTAATTACCATGTACAACTGTTCGGTTGAACTGCTGGCCATATTTTTATCCATAAATTTATAAACGAGTTTGTGGGGGATAAAAAACACACAATCACCCCCTTCCGGCACACCATTCGTGAGAAACTCGCCTTCGGCCGAATAGAGGGCAATAGGATCAGCGGGATCCATCCCCTTTTGTCCGGGTATTCGGAGAACCAGATCCTGATTCATTTTTACGTCGGTCAAGTTAAATTTTCCATTACTATAAGTGGTGGTCTTTGCGATGGAATCGCCGTATATGTCAGACAAAAATATATTGCCGGTTTTAAAGGCTTCATCCCGGTTTAACGATTGGGCAAGGGTGCCGGTAATTGTCCGCTTCACCGGTTTAAAAATCTTACGTTCTGAGAGCATTCCTTCAAGCTCTTTCATTTTCGGATTAATGGCAATGACCGTTCCGCTTTCATCAATCATTACGTCAAAAGGAAAGCTTGTGACGCCAAATTTTTTGCACACCTCGTCGTCGAGGTCGCGTAGGGTGATGCCATTAATGAATTGAGACATGGAGTCGTTCTTGATGGTTTCTTTCCAGGCATTACGGTCTGTTTGCACCGCAATAGAAATAACATCAAAACCTTCAGCTGCTTTATAGTAAGACCGTTTATAACGTTCCTGAACACTTTTTAATGCAGCGTGATTTGCCTTAGATACAACGGATGCGTTACTCCATAAATGAACTAAAACAAGGTGTTTTTGATAGGGGAAACTAATGTTTTTAGAGGTGTTGTCTTGCAGAAATAATGTAAATGAGGGTGCAGGGCTGCCAACTTTTATTTCCTGGGGCTCATTTTGGCCAAATTGTTTCCATGCAACAAACGTAAAAAACATCAACAGTAATAAGCGCATTGTGTTATTTCGTTAGTTTTTCGATTGCAGCTAATAATGACTCTCCACGAAGGTTGCGGTCTATGATCACCCCGTCACCATTAATCAGAAAATTTGTCGGAATTCCGTTTACACCGTACTTAGCGGCGGCGTCGTTTCCCCAACCTTTCAGATCGCTTACATGGTATTCCCAGCTCAGGCTGTCGGTGCCAATCGCTTTTTTCCAGGCATTTACATCCATATCTAATGAAACACTGTAGATTGTAAAGCCCTTTCCTCCTTTTAATTTCTTGTCTTTGTATTGTTTGTATGCTTTTACAACTGTAGGGTTTTCAAAACGACACGGTCCGCACCAGCTTGCCCAAAAATCGATCAATACGATTTTGCCTCTCAAAGAAGAAAGTGAAATAGTCTTTCCTTCAGGATTTCTCAAACTAATCTCAGGCGCGGTATTCCCTAAATTGAGGCCAATTGCGGGTTCTGTTTGTAATGGACGAACAGTTGCCAGTGTAAGGCCGCTTTCCGGGTCCTGCAATTCAACTTTAGTGCTCTTGCATCCAGCAATTGTGATGAATAAAGTAGCCAGCGCTACAATTAACAATTTTTTTTTCATTGGTCTTTTCGGATTATTTGCGCTCCGATTGCATTTAATCGGCCATCGATATTTTGATAACCGCGGTCAATCTGATTAATATTGAAGATAGTGCTTTTGCCTTTGGCACTCATGGCTGCAATAAGCAATGCCACGCCGGCCCTTATATCCGGGCTTGCCATTTGTATTGCCCGAAGTTGAACCTTTCTGTCAAGTCCCATAACAGTAGCTCTGTGTGGGTCGCACAGAATAATTTTTGCTCCCATGTCTATTAGTTTATCAACAAAAAATAAGCGGCTTTCAAACATTTTTTGATGGATCAACACGTTACCTCTGGCTTGTATAGCTGTTACCAGCGCAATGCTGATAAGGTCCGGTGTAAAACCAGGCCATATGGCATCGCTTACAGTAAGGATGGAGCCGTCGATAAAACTGTCAATTTCATAATGTTCCTGTTCCGGTATAAAAAGATCGTCACCGCGCAGTTCCATTTGCACGCCCAGTCTTCCAAAAATAGTTGGTATGATGCCTAAATTGGAGTAGCTAACATCTTTAATAGTAATTTCAGATTGAGTAACGGCCGCCATTCCAATAAAGGAGCCTATTTCAATCATATCCGGTAACAAGCGGTGTTCAGTTCCTTTTAATTCTTTAACGCCTTCGATGGTTAATAAATTTGAGCCCACTCCGGTTATTTTTGCTCCCATGCGATTGAGCATTTTACATAACTGTTGTAAATAAGGTTCGCAGGCAGCATTATAAATGGTGGTTATTCCTTCTGCAAGTACGGCTGCCATTACAATATTGGCTGTCCCGGTCACCGAAGCTTCATCAAGCAGCATATAAGCACCTTTGAGATTTTTTCCTTCTACCTCAAAAATTTCGTGTTCGCTTTGATAACTGAATTTCGCGCCCAGGGCCTCGAAGCCCATGAAATGTGTATCCACGCGCCTTCTACCAATTTTGTCGCCACCGGGTTTTGCCATATAGGCCTTTCCAAACCTTGTCAACATTGGGCCAACAATCATCATACTTCCGCGCAAACTTCCACCCTTCTTTTTAAAGTCAGGCGATACGAGGTAATCCACGTTCACATTGTCTGCCTGAAACACATATTCTTCAGGGCCTTTTCTCTCAATCTTAACACCTAATTCGTGTAATAATTCAATCAGTTTGTTAATATCTACAATATTCGGCACATTGCTGATTGTAACTTTTTCTTTTGTCAGCAAAACCGCGCATATTACCTGTAACGCTTCATTTTTTGCTCCCTGCGGGATAATATTTCCTTTTAGTTTATTACCGCCGTGTACTTCAAAAACTGCCATATTGAGAATTAGAATTTTCTACTGCCTTTGTGTTTATGATGATTGTTTTTATGTTTAGGATTTTTGTGGAAGAATTTTTTGTTTGAATTTCCACGCAATTCCTGGTGCGAGCTTAAAGCAGCGGTTCCATCCATTTTCAATTCACCGGCCGAAAGTTCTGATAAATTTTTAAAAATAACGTCGTCGGTGATGCTGTCTTTATTCCAGTTGTAATACGATTTTTTTAAGTGGTTGGCAATTTGTCTGGTAAGTTCGTTACGTTCAGGCCCCTCGGGAAAGGAGCGTGCTTTTTTAATGATGTCTTCAATCGTTTTCCCATAGTGTTTATAACGAATTCGGCCTTTTGGATATTCTAGGAGTTTTGGTTTCTCCGCAAGTTTTTCTGCATTTGGCATCGGGTAGGGGCTATCTACATCCAGTTTAAACTGTGAAATGATAAAAAGATGATCCCAGAGTTTATGATTAAAATCTGCTACATCACGCAGCGGTGGGTTAAGTTGGCCCATGATCTGGATGATGGCGCGTGCGCAGATATTGCGTTCCGCCCTGTCTTCAATTGTGCAGCAGTACTCTATCATTCCCTGAATGTTTCTACCATATTCAGGAATAATTAATCGGTCGAGTTGTGTATTATATTCCATGTGTATCAAACGATAAATATACTTAAAAATGACGGTTTCATTTAATTTGTGAGCATTATTTTGCGAGAGGTCTAAAAATAGGGGCATTTGTCAAAATGGAAATACTTTATAAAAAAATTAAAAATAATTTGGAGTGTATAGAAAAAGTATGTATTTTTGCCCTCCGTTTTTTGAGGAAGTAAGTTAGGAGAGAAAGAGGGGTTGAATTTTTTAGAGGAATAAAAAAAATAATTTTTT
>Ga0075163_10003797_pt1 | contig 20299 bp, 14 predicted proteins | sample JI1023141ADNA_FD_71478 | JGI IMG/M metagenome (GOLD analysis project Ga0075163, IMG submission 71478) | Wastewater effluent complex algal communities from Wisconsin, to seasonally profile nutrient transformation and Carbon sequestration -... | ecosystem: Engineered > WWTP > Effluent > Algae... | reverse complement strand
CTCGTGCTGGAGCTTGTGCCCCGGCTGATCGCCGAGCTGCCCGTGGATCCCGAGCGCGTCTACGCCATCGGCCTGTCCATGGGCGGATACGGCGTCTGGGACCTGCTCAGCCGTCGGCCAGAGCTCTTCGCCGGAGCGGTGGCAATCTGCGGCGGCGGTGACGAGTCGCAGGCCGAGCGCATTGCCCCGGTGCCGCTGTGGGTCTTTCACGGCAGCGACGACGCCGTGGTGCCCGTCGAGCGCTCCCGGCGCATGGTCGCCGCCCTGCGGCAGGCCGGCGCCGCGCCGCGCTACAGCGAGCTGCCCGGCGTCGGCCACGACTCGTGGACCCCCGCCTTCCACGAGCCCGAGCTCCTGCCCTGGCTGTTCGCCCAGCGCCTTCGCCCTTAAAAGCTCCAGCGCGAGATCCAGCGCTGCGGCGAGAACGCCGGAATCGCCAGCGGCGTCAGCGTGTCGCCGTCGCCGGGCCGCAAGAGCTTGCGCACCTCCAGCTTTTCGCCGGTGCGGTAGAAATGTTGGAGGTACTCCCAATCCGCATACCACCAGTCCGAGGCCCAGCGGTCCAGGTGCGTAACGCCGACCGCGTGCAGGAGCGCCAGGCTGTAGCGGGTGGCGTCGCGCTCGTAGTCGTAGAGCTGGCGAAGCTCGTCGTCGCTCTTGCCCGGCTTGCTGTCCACACCGAGGCGGCGCAGGGTGTCTGACAGGTTCCACTGCACCGTGTGCCCGAACAGGTGGATGAGCACGAACAGCGCCACCTCCAGATCCTGGTCGTAGTCGACCTTGATGCTGGCCCCGTCGAAGTCACCGCTGTTGGGGTCGAGCACGTCGGAGATGCTCACCGGGATGCCGTAGCGGGACTCGATGTAGAGCTCCACGCGGTTGAAGGCATCCTGGAAGTCCTCGTCGGAGATGTGCCCAGTTGCCGCCTGTTTTGTGACGCTGCCTGTGGTCATGGTGCCCCCAGGTCCATCGTATCACCACCGCATCCTGCGAGGCGCGCCCTCCAGCGCAGCCAGCCTCAGCAGAGGACACCGCAGGCCCGACATTCTTTTGCGGGCCAATATGTTACACTGCAAGGTTACATGTCGGAACGTCGAACTCCGTCTGAAGTTCTCGCGCCGGATAGGCCGCAAACTGGCTCTGGAGCGGCAAACTTGTCAGCCATCGTATCGGGCGATCTGTCCGGTGAGCTGTCGATGGAAATCTCCACCGATGGCTCGGCCGACCTCTCGACCGAGATCTCGATCGAGGCGCCCGATGGATCAGATGAGGAAGCAGCGGCGAAAGCGACGGCCAGCCCCGGGAAGGTGAGCAGCGTCTGGGAGACGGCGCAGCGGGCCGCCTCGGCGCGAACGCCAACCGGGCTGGAGCTGGCCGACTCGCAGGATCCGCCGACCGACATCTCGGCTTCGCCGCCGGCCATGCTGCCGCCCGAGCCCGCCAGCCCGAGCGCCAAGACTGGCCCCCTCGCGAGCAGCGCCACGGGCGCCAGCACAGGCACCAGCACGGGCACCAGCACAGGCACCCCCAAGAGCGAGTCGGCGACGACGCAGTCGGGCCAGCCCGACAGCCTGACCACCCTGGTGCCCTCCGACGACGCGATCGAGCCGGTGGCGCCCTCCGGCGAGTCGCCGACGCCGCGCGTGCGGCTGGAGCGGCTGTTTGGCGAGAGCGAGACGCCGGGGCAGACGGTGCGCCCGACGGCGACGCCGGCGCTGAACGAGGTGGCGCAGCTCCTCGGCCGCGAGCTGAAAGAGACCACCGCCGTCGGCAAAGATACGCCCGAGGCGCGCGAGCTGGCGGTGCGGCTGGCTCTGCTCATCTGGGACGGCTATGGGCGCCCTGAGGTGGCCCTGCCGCTCCTCGAAGGTCCGCCGACGGTCGAGCATCCGGTTGCCACTTCGCTGCGGCTTCAGGCGGCGCTCGACGGCGGCCAGCCCACCGAGGCGCTGCTTGCCCTGGCCGAGCGCCTGCGCGGCCGTCCCGACGCGGCTGAGCTGCGCGGCGAGATCGGCGAGCTTCTGATCTTCCGCGGCGCCTATTCCCAGGCCGTCGATCTGCTGGCCGACAGCGGCTCCCGTCGCATGCGCGCGCTGGCGCAGACGCTCAAGGGGCAGCGGCGCGAAGCCGCGGCGGCCCTGGAGAAGGGCGAGGCGCCCAGCACGACCAGCAGCGATCTTTTGTGGGCCGCGCACCTGTACGAGCAGGCCGGCTCCGCGACGGCGCAAGCAGAAGGTCGCAGCCCCTTTATCGACCACCAGCTGCGGGTCCTGGAGCGCGCCGCCGAGCAGACCGGCACAGCGCCTGCAAACGACGACGCCGAGGGCCCGGCGCTGGAGCTTGCCCCCCTGGCCGCCATCGAGCGGCTCTACGGGCTGAGGCTGCGCTCGGGGACGCGGCAGCCGCTACAGGCGCTGCTCACCAGGAAGCTGGAGCTCCTCGGCGGGCTCGCGGCCCTCAGCGAGTCGCAGTCGGATCTGGTGGTCTCGCCTGCCCGCGCCCTGCGACGCATCGAGCTGCTGGGCACCGCCTTGCAGCTGGCCGGCGTGCTGGCCGAGCAGGGAAGCGGCGACGCCGACCTGCAAGCAGCGACGATCTACGACGCGGTGGCCGGCTTTGCGGCGCGCCACAAAGAGGCGGCTGCCCCCCTCGGACGCTACCTGGCGCTGGTCGAGTCCGCCCGCCTGTGCGAGCGCCGGGGCGAGCGGGTGGCGGCGGCCGAGCGCTTTGAGGCGCTGGGGCTCCTGCTGGTGGATCTGGGCGGCCTGGGCGCCGTGAGCCCCAAGGGCGGGCGCTCGAGCGACCTGGCCACGCGGCTCGATCTGGCCGCCCATGCGGCGGCGCTCGCCTACCTTTTGCGCGCAGCCGAACTCCTGACCGCCGGGCCCGAGCACGGCGAGTCGGGCGCGGCCACCCATGCCGCAGCGCTCTACAGCAAGCTCGCGGAGTATGGCGCCAGCGACGAAGCGCTGGTCCTGCGTCGCCTGTCTCTGCTGCTGCCCCTCGGCCGCGAAGGGCACACCGAGGTGGTGGCCTCGCTGTCATCGCTGGCCGAGTCGGCGCCGCCGAGCCAGAGCCTGCACTTTGCGGCCTGGGCGGCGCGGGCAGCCGAGGCGCTGCGCATCCCCGGCGCCGACGTCCACTTCACGTTCTCGGATCGCGCCGCAGCGCAGGGAGCGCCCGAGCAGCGGCGGCTCGACATCGAGGCGCTGGCCCGACGGGCGCGGCGGCGCGGCGATCACCCGCAGCTCGTGCAGCTTTACGCGGAGCTCGGCCGGCAGCTCGGCGCCACGTCCGGCAAGCCGGGGGTCCCGACGGAACAGGCGCGCGCCGCAGCGGTCCATCAGGCGATCGCGGTGGTCTTGCAGCTGGGGTTGACCGACGGCGCGCACGACTCTGGCGAGACCGCGACGCTTCAGGCCGCGGTGGAGCACCAGGCGCGCTGGCCCGGCGGGGTGCTGGTCGACGCCACCCGCGTGCTCCTGCTCCAGCGCAGCATCGCCTCCAAGTCGAGCGCCCCGGGGCCCGATTTTGGCAAGGCGCTGACCACGCTCATCAGTCGGCTCAAGAGCCGCGACACCCAGATCCAGATCTATCGGCAGCTGGGGCATCACGCGGCCGAGCACGCCGGCGATCTGACGCTGGCCGAGAGCAGCTTTCATCAGGTCTTGCAGCGCATTCCGGACGACGTCATGGCACTGCACGCGCTGGCGCGGCTGGTGCAGCAGCGCGGCGAGCCGGCCCAGGCCGTGGCCCTGCTTCAGCAGGCGGTGGAGGCGGCGCTGCGCATGCCGCGGGTGCAGCAGGTCAATCCCGCCACCGGGCTGCCGCTGCTCGATCGCCTGCTTGGACGCAGCACCACCGACGATCGCGAGTCGCGTCGTGAGGTGGGCACGCAGGCCGCGGCGCTCCTGTGCTGCGAGCTCGGGGCGCTCTACGAGCAGCTGGCGCACAGTTCGGCCGAGCCGACGGCGGCCATCGATCAGGCGGTGGCCTGCTACAGCGAGGCGCTGAAGCGCGATCCCCGCTGCCGGCCGGCGGCGCGGGCGCTGGTGGCGCTGTACCGCTCGATGCAGCGCCCCATCGAGATGCTGGCGGCGATGGAGCTGCTCCTGCCGCTCTTGCGCGACGACAGCCAGCGGCTCGGGCTGCTCCTGGAGATGGGCGACACCGCGATGCAGCAGGCGCTGGCCGTGAGCATTGCCGTCGGTGATGTCTCGCAGGCGACGCGCAACTCCTACCCGAAGCTCGTCGAGCAGGCCCTGCACGCCTACAGTGAGGCGCTGGCGATTCAGCCCGACCAGCCGTCGGCCATCCAGCACCTGACGACGCTGTGCCAGCGGACCCAGCGCTACGCCCTGCTGGCCGAGTCGCTGCAGCGGGCGCCGCGGACTCTGCCGGTGCTGGACGCGCTGCGCGAGTCCTACGAAAACCTGGGCGAGACGCGCCAGCTGGCGCAGGTCTACGAGGAGCAGCTCGGACTTTTGCAGCAGGGGGGTCCCGACTCGCGCGCGGCCAGCATCGCGGCGGCGCGGGCGCTGGCGCTGCTCTACCAGCGGCTGGAGCAGCCGGAAAACGCCGCGCGCACCTGGGAGCGGCTGTACGACCTGGCACCCGAGGAGCTGTGGAACGAGGTGCCGGTGCTGCTGGTGCTGGAGCGGCGCTACGGCCAGGACGGCAGGCACACCGAGCAGACGGCGCTGCTCAGCCGCGCGCTGGAGCACCTGCAGCATCAGCAGGCGCGGCAGCCGGACGACGCCGGGCTGCGCGACCGCCGCCGCACGCTGCTCTTGCGGCTGGGCGACGTGCAGCGCGAGCACCTGGATGCAGTTGCGCAGGCCACGGCCACCTTCGAGCAGGTGCTCAAAGAGTGGCCCGCGGAGCCGGCGGCGATGCGCGCGCTGGTGGGCCTGTACGGCAGCCAGGATCGGACCCAGGATCAGCTGCGCGTGCTCAGCGGCCTCCTGGAGGTCACCGTCGAGGTCGGCGATCGCTCACGGCTGCTCTTCCAGCTGGGCGAGCTCGACGAGAAGCAGGGCCATATCGAGGATGCCTACAAGCGCTATGGTCAGGCGTTCCATCTCGACCCGACCAACCGCGGCGCCTTTACGGCCTACGAGCGGCTCTGTTACCGTCGAGAACAGTGGCAGGAGGCGATCCGCATCTACGACACTGCGCTCAAGCTCATCGAGACGCAGAAGACGCGCTCCTACCGTCCTGCCGACCTGTATGTGCGGCGCGGTCAGGTGCTGCTCCAGTACTTGCAGCAGACCGACGAGGCGCTGCAAAACTATCTGCGCGCGCTCGAGACCGACGCCGAGAGCGACTCCACGCAGGCGACGGTCGAGCGCATCTACGCCAGCCGCAACCAGTGGCGCGAGCTGCTCACCGCGTACGAGCGGCGGGCGGGCCTGGTCCGCGAGGACATCAAGCGCGTCGAGATCCTGCGCCGCGCCGCCCGTGTCGCCACCGCCAAGCTGCGCGACGTCGCCGAGGCCGTGCGCTTCTACGAGAAGCTGCACGCCGTGGACCCCACGGACAGTGAGGCGCTCGACGCCCTTGAGCACCACTACGACCGCAGCCGCGACTACGAGAAGCTCTACGGCCTCTTGAGCACGCGCGTCGCGCTTTCCGTCGACGAGCAGCAGATCATCGCGCTCAACATGCGCATCGGCGTGCTGTGCGAAGAGGGCCTGCGCGACCACGATCGCGCCATCACCGCCTACCGCCAGATCGTTGAGCAGCAGCCCACGCACCGCGAGGCGCTCGACGCCATGGCCCGCCTCTTCGAGGCCAACGAGCGCTGGGCCGAGCTCATCGACGTCACCCGCCGTCAGATCCGCCTGGTCACCGACCGCTCGCAAAAGGCGCTGCTCTACTTCAAGTGCGGCTCGGTCACCGAGGCCAAGTTCGGCAAGGAAGACGACGCCATCCGCTACTACGAGGCGGCGGTGCGCACCTCGGCGGCCTGTCTTCCGGCGCTGCACAGCCTGCGCGACATCTATATACGGCGCGAGGACTGGGCGCGCGTGACCCAGACGCTGGAGCTCGAATCCAAGCTCTGGACCGAGGACAAGGAGCGAGCCGGCATCCTCGCCCACATCGGCCAGATCTACCTCGACAAGCTGGGCGCCGAGGCGCGCGCCATCGAGTTTTTCGAGCAGGCGCTGAGCGTCGACAAGGACTGTCTGCCGGCCAATCGCGCCCTGTTCCAGATCTACTTCTTGCGCGGCGACTGGGAGCGGGCGCTCGGCTCAAGCCAGGTGCTGCTCCAGAAGGCCAGCCGCGAGGGTGAGCCGAGCGAGCGCAGCGAGTTTCATCGCAAGCGCGCCCTCGTCGCCCTGCACCTGGGCCACCTGCGCATGGCCTGCGACAGCGTCACCACGGCGCTGGATCTGTACCCTGAGAACCTCCAGGTGCTGGAGCTCATGCTGTCGCTGTGCCGACGGCACAACCTGGGCTTTGACTTCGGGCCGCTGTGTCGCGAGCTGGAGAAGCAGTATCGCCGTCGCGAGCTGCCGCGCTGCCTGGCCCGGCTGCTGTGCGCGCAGGCGGCGCTGGCCGAGCCGGGCGCCGGCGTCGAAAACACCGAGGAGATCCTCAAGGAGGCGGTGCGGCTGGCTCCCGACGACCACCTGCCCACCGAGGCGCTCGCCGGGCTCTACGAGCGGCTGCGCCGCTTTCCGGCCGCGCGCGCGACCCTGGAGGCGTTCATCGCCCAGGTCGGCGACCGCCCCAATGACCTGGGGCTCGTCGAGATGCGCGCTCGCATGCAGCTGCGCCTGGCCGAGATGTGCAGCACCGCGATCATGGATGCCGAGCAGGCCGCCGCGGTGCTCAAAGCTATGGTCAACAGCGGCGGCAGCCTGGTGCCGCCGGGGATCCAGCGCGAGGCCCGCTTCCGGCTGGCGCAGGAGCTGTACGTGCTCGGACGCTACCCCGAGGCGCGGGCCGAGATCGAGCTGCTGCTGGAGCAGGCCCAGCCGCCGGCCGCTGCCGACGCCCAGAAGCCTGTGGCTGCGACGGCCGCGACCCCCAGCGGTGAAGAGCTGGCCCGCTACCACGACTACCTCGGACGAATTCTTGAGACGGTGGGCGAAGATGCGGCCTCGCAGCGCGCCTTCCGGCGGGCCGTGGATCTGGATCCGTCGTTCGCGCAGCCGGTGCTGGCGCTGGCCCGGCGAGCCGCGCGCGGCGGCGACCGGGCGCAGGCCGAGCTGCTCATGCGCGACGCGCTCGAACAGCTGGGACGCCGCGCCCGCCAGACCTCGATGGTCGGCAGCTTCGGCCAGGTCACCAACCGGGAGATCGCGCGTCTAGAAGAAGAGCTGTGCCTGCGCCGCGGCATCGCCCGCCTGCTGTCCACCTTCGACCCGCCGCAGGCCGCCGAGGCGTATGGGCGCATCATCGAGTTTTCGACTCAGCACCTGCCGCCCGATGCGCTCCAGGCGCCCTCCTGGCTCGACGACAACCGCGAGCCGCGAGCCGCCTGGGAGACGCTCGACGATCGGGTGGCGCTGGCCGATCTCATGCTGCACAAGCTGAACAACACCTCCGGCGCCCGCACCGAGCTTCACCGGGCGATCCGGCGCGACCTGCGCCACGCGCCCGCCTACCCGCTGCTCATCGAGCTCTATACCAAGAGCAACCAGCCCGATCGCGCCGACCGCGTGCGGGCGCTGCTGTCGCTTCTGGGTTACGCCGGTCCAGGGCTGCCCGGCTTTGGCGAGCGGCGCACGGGACCGCGGCTGTTCGCCTACCGCAACACCATCACGCCGGAGCTGCGGCAGCGGAGCCTGTGGCCCACCGCCCTGCGCGGCACCCCCTACTTTGAGCTACTTTCCCTTACCCTGGATGGCCTCCAGCGCCTGTTTCCGGCGCCGTGGCCGCTGGACGTCGAGACGCAGCCGGCAAACAAGCTCTGGGATCCCGCCTTCAAGGTCGCGCTCACCGACGCGCAGCGCCTGTTCGGGTTGGAGGTCGAAGTGCTGTTTGCCAGCCAGGTCCCGGGTTACGTGCTGGCGCTGGAGCCGCTCCAGCCCGGCACCCGCCCGGTGGTGGTGATGGAGCAGTCGGTGCTGGAGCGCAGCGACGCCGAGCGGCGCTTCCTGCTCGGCCGCGCGCTCGAATCGCTGCGCACCGGCTCGGCGCTGCTGCTGCGGCTGTCGTCGACCGAGGCCGCCCAGTGGCTGCGGCTCTGCCGGGGCCTGCTCATGACGCCCAGCGACCGCGATCCGGTCACGCAGGAGTTCTTCGGGCAGCTGCCCCGCCCAGCCCAGCAGGCGGTAGACCGCCTGGCGTCCACCTACATTGCCACCCAGGCCCAGAATGCCGCCGCCGCGGCCAGCGGCACGGGCAGCGCACCGCCGTCCGCAGAGGACTTCTTAAACGCCCTGCCGCTCCTGGTCGACCGCGCCGGCCTGCTGTTCTGCGACGACATTGCCGCCGCCGCCCGGGTCATGGCGCGCGCTCAGGGCGAAGAGCTGGCGGTGGTAGAAGGCCACGGTGGTGGTATCCTGCTTGGACAGGTCTCAGGGGGAGCGGAGCTGGCCCGGTACTATCTGTCTGATAGCTTCCATGAGCTGGTGGCAGCTCTCCGAGACACATCGCGCTTGTAATCACGTCAAATAAAAGGGTATTCTTCCTTTGGAAGGCGGACTAGTCTTCCGTCTCCGGCGCCGCTGGCGCTTGGAGAACCGCCGTCGAGCGGTCAGGCGGAAGGTTCCTATCCGGCCGAGGGGCGTAGGCACAACATGAGCTCCAAGTTCAGCTCCGAGCTAACAAATCGCGATGGGGTTTACACCCTCAAGATCGCCGGAGTGATCGATGAAGACAACGAGCTTGTCAGCTTGGAGTCCAAGCTCAGCGCAGGTGCGACCGTCCTCGATCTGGCGGACATCGAGCGCATCAACTCGTGCGGCGTCCGCGACTGGGTAAACTGGCTCGGCCGCATCGAAAAGGGCGGCGCGCGCGTCGTGTTCGTGAACTGCTCGCCGGCCATCGTGTCGCAGCTGAACCTGGTTCACAACTTCACCGCCAGCGGCATCGTCAAGAGCTTCTACGCGCCCTACTTCTGCCCGCGCTGCAAAAAAGAGAAGCTGCTTCGCCTGGAGGCGCGCGATCTGGCCAAGACCGCCCCGGTCACCAAGGCGCCGACCTGCCGCTGCGATGAGTGCGACGGCGTCATGGACTTCGACGAGATGGAGGAGTCCTACTTCGCCTTCCTCAACAACACAAAGAAGGTCTACGGCGATCCGAGCTTCGAAAACACGCTGCGCGAGATCGCCGCGGCAGGCGAAGCCGGAGCCCGCACGCGCGCCCGCGTCACCAATCCCAGCGTTCCGCCTGTGACCGCGTCGATGCCCGGCGGCGGCGGCACGCCCACGCCGGCGCCATCGTCGATCTCGCCGGCCAACCGCACCCCGACGCCGCGCACGCCCACCGGCTCCAACAGCGGCACCACTGGGACCGGCGGCCCCAAGATGAACTCGATCGGGCCCAAGACCAGCCCCTCGCCCTCGGGTGCCATCAAGTCGCTGCCCAACGGCCTCAGCCAGTCGCAGTCGCGCATCGCCCCGGTGCGCCCCGAGCAGGCGATGATGACCTCGGCGAACCAGAGCGGCACCAACGCCGCGCTCTCGCCCTCCCTGTCCACGAGCAGCGCGCGACCGGCCCCCCGGCCGATCCTGCCCTGGATCTTTCTGGCCGCCTTCCTGCTCGCCGCCGGCGCCTTGCTGGCCTTCGCCCTCCTTCGCTAAGTTTCCGCAAGCGATGGAGGGGTGGTAGGCTAGCCCCATGGTGCAAAAACCACGGTCTATTGTTGGGCAAGGGTTCTGCGCTGCGGCCTGCATGGCTGCGCTGGTGGCTTCGCTCGCAGCCGGCACAGGCTGTAGCGGACCCAGCGGCGAGCGCGCTGGGTCAGGCTCGGGCAAGCTGCCGCCGCAGGTCCTCGACAAGTCGGACGTCTCCGAGACCATCGCCCCCTTCCCGGGCGTCGGCGCCCGCTGCGGCGGCAAGCCCGGCCCCGAGCTCTGCACCTGCCGCGACGTCGACATGTTCGGGCACGGCACCTCTCCCGATGGCGACGTTGAGACCTCGCCGCCGCCCGAGGGCCACAAGCGCTTTGAGCTGCGCACCGGCCGCGGCGACGACACCATGCGCATCACCATCGAAGGCGTGGGCACCTTCGTCAAGAGCGGCCCGACGCCCGACGCCCGCTGCATCTACGTCGATCTGCCGGCCGGCGCCTGGCGCGTCCGCTACCACGTCACCGCGGTCAATCCCTCCCAGGGCGCCGAGCCGCGCCTGCGCATCAGCGAGTACAGCCCGCGCTTCAAGCGCTGGTACCGCACCTTCGCGTTCCGCTGCACCGATGGCTCGCAGCCCTGCACCAAGAACCTGGCGCAGGACATGTTCGAGATCCTGACCAAGCAGGCCGATGGCAAGTTCGATCCCTGCGGCTCGACCAAGGTGCAGGGGATGCGCTTCTGGACCGATCGCGAGCCGGAGCAGGCCGTGGGCGAGTTCAACCTCCAGCTGGCCCTGAACATCTACAAGTTCGCCCCGCGCTTTCCGCCCGACACCGCCCGCTGCAAGGGCGCCAGCTACCGCGTCAAGCCCGACAGTCCCGAGGCCGAAGAGGGCATGACCGTCGCTCCCGCCCAGCCCTGATCCTGCTCCATGTCCCGCTGCCTCCGACGACTCGCGCTGCTCGCGCTGCTGCTGGGCGTGCTCATTCCCGGCCGCCCGGCGCAGGCGGTCGAGGCCGGACGCTATGTGGCCGAGCACCTGTCCTTTGAAGTGGCGGGCGTCGGCGGCTGGCGCGGCTCGTGGGCCGACGAGCGCAGCCCCGGCTTCCACATCACGGGCGGCGGCGGCGAGCTGAACATCGGCCTTGAGTTCGACAATGGACTGGGGTTCTTGATCGGGGGCCGCGCGCTCTTTGAGACCCACCTGGGCAGCGACTCGCAGCTGGCCGGGCTCTACGCCGACGTCGTCGGCCAGGTGATCGGCATCTTGCGGATCAGCGACTGGGTCCGTGTTGGACTGGGTGCAAATGTCGGGCGGCTCTGGCCGTGCTGTAGCCTCGATGCCACCCCGACGAAGGCGGCGCTGCTGGCCGGCGGTTTTCTGCGCGTGGGGGTCGATTTTTTGCCGCGCACCAGCCTGCCGCGCGCGCTCAGCCTGTGGCTGCGCCTGGGCGTCGACGGCCACCGCCCAGAGGCTGCGATGTCGCTGCTCCCCGAGGTCAGCATGAACCTGACCGTGGGAATCGGAATGCGGCTGTAGCTACGGAGTGGCGGCGGCCGGCGATGCGCCGGGGCCAGAGGCCGGAGCCGAGCCAGCGGGGGCGGAGTTGGCGCCGCCGGGAGGCGTCGAGGAGTCGATCATGCCCTCGGGGTTGATGGTCTCGGGCTGGCCGAGACGCTCGCAAAACTCGCCGTAGTCGCCGGTGCAGCGGTAGTTGGCGCGACGGTTGCATCCGGTGGCGCGGTACAAATCTTTCGCGTTCTTATCCGGCTGCTCGATCTTGACCTGCTCTTTGGGGCAGCGGAACTCGCCGGCGAACTTTTCGCCCACAGTGTTTTGGCGCAGGAAACAGCCCGCCAGAAGCGGCAGACACAGGAGGGTGGCAGAGACAATACGCTGTGCAAATAACATGGAGTTATCGTACCGAAATTCTCGGCGGCGGGCAGCCACTTTGTGTGGGGGACGAGGCGGGCCGCCTGGCTAAGGCTGGGCCTGAGATGGGGCCTGGGGTTCGACTTGCGCCTGAGACTGCGCCTGCTGGGCCTTCAGGCGCGGCCGCAGGATGACGAGGGGCTGGAGCAGCGAGTTGCACAGGTAGACGTGCACCGGCGCTCCGTCGAAGACCGCCCCCTCGGCGGAGAGCGCCATCAGCTGATACACGGTTCGCGTCTCGCGATCGATGTGCTCTTTGGCGCCAAACGGGGTGCTCAGGCGCAGCTCGTAGACCGGCGGGCTGGCGTCGGTGTTCTTGCGGATCTGGACCAGCTCGTCGCGGCGGCCGATGCCCAGGTGATGCAGGAACTGGCCGGCGGCGTGCGCCTGCTGCTCGGTGACGGGCTCGACGTAGTAGAGCTGCATGCGGTCGATGTGGAGCTTGCGGCCCATGCCGACGCCGAACAGCCAGCGCATGGCGAAGCTCGACATGGTCTCGGGCGCGGCGTCCTCTTCATAGGCGCCGGCAGCCTGCGCGGTGCGCGCCGGACCGTCGCAGCCAGAGAGTCCCAGCGCGAGACTCAAGGCCATTGCATATCCAAAACAGCTGCGTAGCTTTACTTCCATTTGGCTCGCTGCGCTCGACGCAGAAAGGCACGAGGGCGCTCCTCCATCATACCATGCGGCGCAGGGGCAGCCCCACGGGAAGCAGCGGCCTGCTATAGTCCGGATGTGACGAGAATCCGCACAATGTCTGTCCGCTCTGGGTTTGCGGCGCAGCTCTTTGGGCTGGTCGGCGCGCTGGCGCTGCTGAGCGGGCCCGAGACGGCCCACGGGCTGACGCCGGCAGGCGCCGCCAAGTCAGCCAAGGACTATCAGCCCGGCGCCGAGCTGGTGACCCACGAAGGCAAGACGGTGCGCTTCTACGACGATCTGGTCAAAGGTCGGGTCGTAATCATCAACATGATGTTTACGAGCTGCGCCAGCATCTGCCCGCCCATGACCGCCAACCTCGTCAAAGCGCAGAAGATCTTGCAAGAGCGCCTGGGACCGCGGCTGGGCAAGGATGTGCTGATGCTGTCGGTCACCGTCGACCCGGAGACCGATACGCCCAAGGTGCTCAAGGCCTATGTGGAGCGCTACAAGATCGGTCCCGGCTGGCTCTTTTTGACCGGTCCGCGGGCGACCGTCGACGCGCTCCTGGCCAAGCTCGGAAGCACGGATCCCGACAAGGATCGCCACAGCGGCATGCTGATGATCGGCAACGACGCAGCGCGCACCTGGCGCAAGGTGTTCGCGATGTCCGATCCTGCGGACATCGCCGCTGCCGTCGAGAAAATGCTGGCGCTGACCGCGGCCCCGGCCGCTGCCCCGGCCAGGCCCTAGCGCTCCCGTCGATTAGTAAAACGAGACGGTCCGGCGGCCGCCGGTGTAGTCGATGTAGATGCTCTGCCACTCGGTGAAGAAGTCGAGCGCAGTGGTGCCCTGCTCACGCCCGCCGACCCCGGTGTCCTTGAGGCCGCCGAACGGCACCTGCGCTTCGCCGCCCACCGTCGGAGAGTTCACGTGCAGGATGCCGGTCTCGACCTGATCGATGTAGCGGAAGACGCGCCCCACATCGCGCGTGTACACCGACGACGACAGCCCATAGTGCGAGTCATTGGCGGTGTGAAACGCCGCCGCATCGTCGGCCGCTTCGATGACCGATAGCACCGGGCCGAAGATCTCCTCCTGCGACATGCGATGCGAGGGCTCGATCCGGTCGAACACCGTCGGAGCGATGAAGAAGCCGCCTGCCAGCTCGCCGCCCAGACGCTCACCGCCGCAGAGCAGCCGCCCTTCGGACTTGCCGATCTCCAGGTAGCCCATCACGCTGGCAAACTGCTTTTCGTCGACGACCGGGCCGACCTGCACGCCGGGCGCCAGACCGTCGCCAACCTTGAGCTGGCGCGTCTTTTCCACCACCAGCTCGGTAAACTTCGCCAGCACCGGCTTGGCCACAACTGCCCGCGAGGTCGCGGTGCAGCGCTGCCCGCTCGAATAGAAGGCCCCCTGCACGGTCGCGTTGGCCGCCAGCTCCAGATCCGCGTCGTCGAGCACGATGATCGCGTTCTTGCCGCCCATCTCGCACTGGATCTTCTTTTTGTGCGCAGCGCCGAGCGCATAGAGGCGCTGCCCGATCTCGTTGCTGCCCGTGAAGCTGAGCGCTGCGACATGCGGATGCTGCACCAGCGTGTCGCCGATGGCGCCGCCCGGCCCGAAGATGACGTTCCAGACCCCGTCGGGCAGCCCCGCTTCGGCAAAGACCTCGGCCAGCAGCTTGGCGCACCACGGCGTGATCGAGGCCGGCTTGTGCACGACCGTGTTGCCGCAGACCAGCGCCGGGCCCGCCTTCCAGGCCGGGATCGCCAGCGGGAAGTTCCACGGCGTGATGAGCCCCACGACCCCCAGCGGAATGCGGCGGGTGTAGATCATGTTGCTCGCCAGCTCCGACGGGATCACCTGGCCGAACATGCGCCGCCCTTCGCCGGCCGAAAACTCGATGCAGTTGATCGCCCGCTGCACCTCGCCGCCCGCGTCCGAGAGCGACTTGCCCTCTTCCAGCGTCAAGGCGCGCGCGATCTCGTCCTTGCGCCGGCGCATGATGCCCGCGGCGCGAAACAGGATCTCGCCGCGCTTGGGCGCCGGGGTCTGGCGCCAGGCCGGCGCCGCTGCGTGGGCCGCGCGCACCGCCGACTCGGCCTCGCCGACGCCCGAGACGACGACATGGCCGACCGACTCCCCGTTTGCCGGATTGATGTTTTCCTGGGTCCGCCCGCTTGCTGGCGTGTGCCAGGCGCCCCCGATGAAGTTGCGAATCAGCTCTGCCTTCATGTTGGAAACCTTACCTCCCAAGGACTTCGGCCAAGGATTCGGGCAGCCTACGTTGCGGGGGCAGGCTGGTCAAGCCGCGTCGTCGACGAAAAAGCGAGCGCGGGCAATGTGCTCGCTCACGGGGTCGAAGTGGAAGAACACGATGCCGCGCGAGCCCGGCGATTCGCCGCCGGTCACCGCAAAGCGGCAGGCCGTGACCCAGCCGGCCGAGAGCGGCCGCTCGATCGCGAAGCGCGCGCCCTTGGGAAGCTGCGCCAGGAGCTCGGAGGGCCCCATCGGCTTGCCGCCCACGGGCCACTCGACGATGGGATCGTGCTCGACGAACAGCTCGCCGACCCCCTGCGGGTCGCGGTGGTTCAGCGCATCGGTGAGCTTTCTGACCGCGACCTGTCCGCGGTCAAAGATCCCCTGAAACATCCCGCGCATGTAGTTGATGACGCCGCCCACGCCCTGACAGCGCAGCATGCGATACGTCACCTGGTTCATGGCGATGAAGCCGCGGAGCCCGCCGGTCATGACCTGTAGCGACATGCGCGGCAGGTCCCAGTGCGCGGCTAGCCGCTGGATGCGCAGCGCCCCCGCTTCCGGCGCAATCTTATAGAGCAGGTAGGCGGCGACGTGCAGCTGCGCGCCGTTTTTCAGCACGGTGTGGATGACGACATCGCGCGCCACCTCGCCCTCGGCCACAACGTCGAGCTGCGACTCCATCTCGATCTTGTTGGAGGCGATGAAGGTCTCGTAGAAGCGCTCCAGCGGGTCGGCTTCGCCCGCCTCTCCAGTGCCGCGCACATGAGGGGCCGCACCGACGGGATCTTCGATGACACCTGACTTGCCGAAGAGGGCCAGCCAGCTGCTCTTGTCGTGCTTGGCCACGCAAGCTGGCGACTCCTTGGCCAGCGCCAGTACCTGTTCGCGATGTAGTTCCATTCGTTTGACCAGTTCCGGGCGCTCGGCGCCCATGCTGCCGTCCTTATCGTCGGAAATGCCGGCGGCATCATTGCCAGGGGCAGGCCCTCCGTCAAGGACATCCAGCCCCTGGGCGCCCCTTCCGGCCCGGGCCCGCCTTGCCAACCCGGGCCAGAAAAGCGGCAAACGGCGACCTTGTTCGGTTTTTTTAGTTTTTTCCTTGACCACCTGGGGCCGCTTTTGATACCAGTTACACCCACTTGAGCTCGTGGGCGGCTGACAGAATGTGTCGGTCTCGATTCGTGGCTATGGGCGTATAGCTCAGCGGTAGAGCATCGGCCTTACAAGCCGGGGGTCACAGGTTCAAGCCCTGTTGCGCCCACAACCAGTTCTTTGAAAATCTGCGGTCGTGAAGCCACTCCAACGTGGAGTTATGACCGCTAACGTCTTCGCAGCACCTTAGTAGTACTAAGGGGTGGTAGTTAAGTTGGTTATAACGCCGGCCTGTCACGCCGGAGGCCGCGGGTTCAAGTCCCGTCCACCCCGCTCCCCCAAAAGGCCCAGTCTCCCCCGAGACTGGGCCTTTTGCTTTTTAGGCTCAGCTATCGCGGTGCAGGGGCAAATTGGGCGAACTGTCACCTATTTGTCACCCGCTGCCGGACGCCTTCGGTTATTGACAGCCGGGCATGCCAAGCTACGATGCGACGTACTAGCGATGTCTGAGTTCGCCGACAACTGCCCCGAGAATTGCCCGCCGGATGGCGTCGATGATGTGGCCGGCGATGTCTACCGATTCGTTAGAAATTCCCCGGTAGCTGTATCCGACATGCGTAGTTGGGAAGACGATGACATCAAGCCTGGCTGGGGTGACAAGTGTCAACGCTGTGCCCTCAGCGTACTGGTCAAGCCAGAGGATGTACTCTCGGCGAGAAAAGCCATACCTCTGTTTCGGAAATGGAAGGTAGCGAAGGCCGTCCTTAGCTCCTCCCATGGCAAGATTGCCCAGACGGGTTCTAACCGTTGGCACTACAGTCTGTGGGTTAGAGCCTCCTATCGATACTCTGTCCATCAACTCTTTGCAGTGGTGCAAGTATGAGCTTTACTTGGAGTCCCACCGCAAAGTCAAACGCACGTCCTGATACCCAGGCGCCTACGGTTTGTCATGTCTTATATGAATTTGACGGACCAAAAATGGTAATCTCGCGCGATGATACAAATCGACAATTAATAGGAATTGCTATAGATGAAGATTTAGACTCTGGCTGTATGCGGTGGCTTTATGCTCCGCTTGCACCATCCGACTGTATTGAGCTTTTAAAATATCAGAAAAATATAAGAGATATTATTAACGATCGGACGATTGATGTATATGATTTAGACCGTTCTCTCCGGGTTATTAATAAATGGAGACTTTCTTCAGCTGAAATACCCCCTGAATATCTTCCTGATCCCGATGCGAAGCTGCCTGAACTACTTGATAGAGTGCGCGCTGAGCTAGAGCAAGAGCAGAATCGAAATTTACTATCAAACGCAGCCTCTTACTCAGCAAGGGCGCAACTCTTTTTCAGTGGTAAGCCTGTTGTTGGCAAGCGAGCGATCAGCCTAGGATTCGCGACAGATATACTCGGGACTTACCAAACGCTAATCTCTGCTGCTTATAGCGGGCGGCGTCACGGGATGCTCGGCACTAGAGGGCCTATTCCAGACAAGTCTTCCTCATTGCTATATCTATCCGAAATGCCCCGTGGGTCTGTAGGCTTTGAGCTTATAGAGATTTCAGAGCAAGGCTACTTAGATAGATCTCCCTTAGCAGAGATTGTTTTGGAAGTAGGCGATCTTATAGAGTCTGCTGCCCAAGGAGATCAGGAATTTGCAGACAATATTGCTGAATTCGATCAAAGAGTACATCCCGCGCTCAGGGACTTCTTTAGCGTTCTTAGAAAGGCCGAGGTATCGTTCCGTCTTGAGACGACTGAAAGGATATATGCATTAGACTTAGATCGCATCCGTATTGCTGCGGATAGAACGTCTGTAGATCCCCAAGAAGAGTTAGACATACCGTTTTCAGGTCAACTCATTGGATTCATGCCTATTGGTCGACGATTTGAGTTCAAGCACGAAAGCGGAGAAATTATTCGTGGCAAGATAGCGCGAGAATCCGTCGATAGCATCAGACCATGGTTTGAGAAACAGTGTATTGCGCACATGCGGGTAGTCACAGTTGTGCGGCCTAATGGGGAAACAAAGGCGTTTACACTCTTGCGTTTGTCTCAACTGGACCTTTCCGAGTCCCCGCTTGACCATAACGATGACTAGCCTCTAGCTTTACGGACCAGCGGGATAACTTGAGACCTGCCAAGGCTGCCACTAAGCCCGAGGCCGCGGCGGAGCGTAGGGGAGAAGCTGCGGCGCACGTAGTGGTCGTAATAGCGTCGCGTCACTACGGGCGAGCTATGACCCACCGCGCTGCTCACCTCGTCGAGCGACGCCCCTGCTACCAGAGCGCGCGTGACGAAGCTGTGCCGGGTCGCCTGATACCACGTCATCGACAATGTCAGCTTCTTGGCGACGCGCTCCCAGCATCCCTCGACGTACTCTTTGCGGTAGTAGCTGCCACCGCGCTTGGCGCAGGAGAATAGGAACGACTCCGGGCCGGCGCCCTCGGCTCGGCGCTGGGCCAGCCAGGGACCAAGGAGCGCGGCGGCATCTTCGGCGGCGGGGACCCACTTCACCTTCCCGGTCCCAGCCTTGTCTTCTTTCAACGGGCCATCGTAGGAAAAGCGGACGCGGATCGCCCCCTCGGTCAGCCCATCAAGGTCAGCGATGCGCAGCCCGGCGATCTCTCCCAGGCGCAAGCCCGAGCGGTTGCCCAGGTAGAACATCAGCCCGACGGGTTCCGGCAGTGCGTGGATGATCTTTCGCACGGTAGCGTCGTCATCAAGCCATGGCGTATCGCGCTTCTGGGGCTGCTGGGGGCGCTTGCCTGTCGGGATCTGCTTCACCGGGTTTATCGACGCATAGCCGCGCTCGATGGCCCAGCTGAAAAAGCGGCTGAGCTGGTTTAGGCAGTGGCGCATGGAGGCCGGCGCCAGCTTGCCCTCGGCCTTCATACGGTCGAGCCAGCGCATGACCATGGGCAGCGTGACATCTTTTAGCGTCAGCTCGGCGAAGACCGGCAGGACATGGAGCGTGACGCGGCTGCGATCGTCTTTGGCGTTGCGGTTCGTCAGCGAGGCCAGCCAGTCTTGCATCAGCGGCCCACAGCGGTGCGTCTCCTCGGGGCGCTCGATGCCGAACTTGCCAGCGGCCAAGCGCACCTTGATCTGCGCTGCGATGGCCGATGCCTCGGCCTTGGTGGGCAGGTGCGTCGGGGTGGAAACATCCTGCCCATCGATATCGCGAAACCGGATCCACCAGTTTGGCCGGTGCTTGGTCCCGCGGTTGTAGACAAATGCCTTGGCCATGGTGCCCTACTGCCTTGTGCTGGCGGCGGCAGGCGCAGCCGGGCCAACAGGAGTGTCAGCGCTGACCAGCTCAGTGAAGGCTTCGCGCGCAGCGGCCAAGCTGGGGTAGTCGTGCCAGGACAAACCGATCTCGGTCAGCGTCCATGTCACGATCGAAAACTTGGGCTCTCTGCCGTTGGTGCGGTAGGGGCGCCATTCGGCAAGCTCATAAATCACAGTGTCGACCCCGCGCAGGTCATGACAGCGGAACAGCGGCCAGCGTCCGGTGTGGAAGCGCAGGATGATAGTGCGGATTTTTTCCGCAGTTTCAGAGGTAAAGTCGAGCGTTGCCACCGGCTTTACTGGTAGCGGCAGCAGTCTCGACAGACGCGATACAGACGGAATACGGCGGTTTCTGGGCGGGCTTGCACTACGTGCGTGACAGGGCATAATCCCCTCCGGTTCGCGTCGGATATCAGCTTGCCGGCAGATCCGACGCGGGCTAGGGGGCCGCCGGCTACAACCGGCGGTCCCGTTCTGTCTTCTGTGGCCCGACGTGGCCGGGCTCAAGGGGTAGAGATACATCATCTTTGCCTCTCGTCAAAAGTAAATCGGGGATGATCGTCTGATGCTGACTCAATTTCTGACATCGCTCGGAGCGTGTTACGCGGTGTCCGTGGTACGTGGATCCCCCAACCCTGGACATTTCCGTCTAGCGGCACGTCTGAAAGCCTCGCGAAAGCAGGCTGGACTGACCCGAATGGCCCTGGCCGAAAAGGCTGCTGTGTCCGAGTCGACGGCGCTTTACGTCGAGACCGGAGAGCAGATGCCCGCCGCCGGGACCGTCGCACGGTTGGCGGTAGCGCTCGGGCTGTCGCCTGCCTGGCTGGCCTACGGGCTGGGCGAGCCGAGCAGCGAGGGGGCCGCGTCCAGCTGCGAAGGGATGGGGGAGCGCCTTCTGAAAGCGCGGACGGAGCGCGGGCTTTCAAAAGCAGCGCTGGCGCGACTGGCTGAGCTGAGCCCCGGCGCCATCCTGGGCATTGAGAACGGCGGGCAGGCTGGGGTGGATACCGTCGAGCGGATCGCGAAAGAGCTACACATCTCACCGGCCTGGCTGGCTTATGGTGCCGGGCCGCAGGTCTTGCCGTCCAGGCGGGGCGCTCGGGCTGCGCAGTCGGCGGCAGACAGTTAGCCCGTGCGGGGCCCCAAGTGGGGCACGTCTGAAGCGACGCAACTTTGCAGAGCCGTGCAAATTGGGGCTGTGCCCTGTCGCGCCAATGAAAAGCGAAGTGCCCTCTTAAACCAGCGCGTTCGCGACGCTGACGGAGATCAGCTGCTCGTGTTGCAGAGCGATCCCGCAACCGACTGGGTGCCCGGGCCTCTTTAGAAAGGGC
>Ga0075163_10003796_pt1 | contig 20300 bp, 15 predicted proteins | sample JI1023141ADNA_FD_71478 | JGI IMG/M metagenome (GOLD analysis project Ga0075163, IMG submission 71478) | Wastewater effluent complex algal communities from Wisconsin, to seasonally profile nutrient transformation and Carbon sequestration -... | ecosystem: Engineered > WWTP > Effluent > Algae... | reverse complement strand
TCCTCGCGATGCTCGCCGGCAAGGCCCCGAAGTAGACCGCGGAGGCGCGGGTCAGCCGCAGGCGCCGTGACCGCAGGACGTGTCCCCGGCGGCCGAGCCCGCGGCGGGCGTCTCGGTGCTCGCCGGCGTGTTCGTCTGCTGACCACTGCAGCTCGCGCTGCCGGTCGTCGCCGTTTCGCTGCCGCTCGTCGCGGACGTGCGGGGCGAGGCGCTCTCCGTGGCCGCAGGCGTGGCGTCCGAGGAGCCGCCGCATCCGGACGCGACGCCGAAGGAGGCGAGGGCCATCGCGAGGAGCTTCGTGCGGAGCGGATTCGAGGAGTCGGTCACGGGACGTTCCTTTCGGGGTCGAGGAGAGTTCAGCGGTCGATCCGCAGGAGGAGGGCTTCGTAGCTCACCCGGCAGCGGACGGCGTTGCCGTCCACGACGCGACCGTATTCGCGCTGGCCGCGACCGGTGAAGCGACCGTTCGCGTAGGTCACCTCGAAATGCGACGTCCCGCGGTTCGGCCCGGTGACCTCGGCCTGTTGACCGTCGCCGATGACGACGTTCGAAGGCGTCACCGTGAGCGTCCACACCGGCCAGAAGCGCGAGTTGATGAGGGTCATCCGCATCTCGCGCGCGTAGGGGATCCCGTCGACCGCGGCGTAGTACGAGGTGACCTCGCCGGTGCGATCCGCGTCGCCGCAGGTGGCGTGGTCGATGCGGGTCTGGAAGACGTAGAGACCCGGACCGAGGACGGTGTTCCCGTCGGCTGGTTGCGCGGAGAGGGTCCCGGAGATCGCGAGGATCGAAAGGAGCATGGCCGCGGCGGTGAGCCGTTTCGTCGTACCTCGGACCATCGGACTCCTCCTCGGGGGGGCTCACGGTAACACGTCCATTCTATGCGCGAGAGGAGGAGGTGTTACACGCGGGCGGAGATTGGAGAGAGTGCTTGGGGGCGCCGTGGGGAGGCGGGGGCGTTCTCGTGCTCGCCGGCGTTCTCGTGCACGTGCACGTGCACGTCTCACGTCCCACGTGCACGACATTAACGACGCTCCTCGTGCACGAGCACGTGGCACGAGCAGGTGCACGATCACGATGCGGCGAGCACGGGCACGCGGGACGTGCAGGGTCACGAGGCGACGGTCGCGATGCGCTTCGACGGGCGCGCGGGCTGCCGTCGATGACGTCGGGGCGATCGACGCGCGCTCGGGCGACGGGCGGAGGGTCGGCGCCACCGGCCGGAAACCGACCCCACCGCGGCCCGGCGGCGCAGAATCGGGCTCGTGGCGCCCCGACGACCCGTGGTCGTCGAACGTCGCCCCCCGGGTCGTGTCGGCGATTCTGGCCCACGACGCCCCGACGAACCGGCGGAGTTCGACCCCGCCAACCCGCCGGTCCGTCGTCCACGACCCGCCCCTGCACGTCTCGCGTAATCCGTGCTCGCCGCATCGTGATCGTGCACGTGCTCGTGCCACGTGCTCGTACACGACGAGCGTCGTCATGGTCCTACACGTGCACGTGCACGTGAGACGTGAGACGTGAGACGTGCACGACACGCTGCGCTCCGAAGCGCGTGACGCCGAACCCCGATCAGACTGCCCTCCCCTCGAACCTCATCGTAAACCTCGTCTCCCCCTCCCTCGACTCCACCTCGATCCTCCCCCCATGCGCCTGCATCGCCCCCTTCGCGATCGCGAGCCCCAGCCCCGTCCCGTCTCTCTCCGCATCCGTCGTGAAGAACCGGTCGAAGATCTTCGCGCGATGGCTCTCCGGGATCCCCGGCCCATGGTCGGTCACCGTCACGACCGGTGTCCCGCGATCGACACGCAGCATCACCTCGACCGGCACTCCCAGCGGCGAGAACCTCACCGCGTTCTCGATCACGTTCTGTAGCGCTGCTTCGGCGTCCTCGGCGCGCAGCATCACGATCGGCCGGTCGACGATCGTCAGCGCGACCGCGACGTCGGGGGTCGAGGCGCGATCGGCCACGTCGCGGAGGATCACTGCGAGGTCCACCGGGACGCGCTCGGTGATCGGTGCCTCGATGCGGCCGAGCTCGAGCAGGCGCGAGACGATCCGGTCGAGCCGATCGACGTCGAGCCGGATGTTGCCGAGGAAGCGCGCGCGGGCGACGGGGTCGTCGGCCGCGCCTTCGTCGAGAAGCTCGGCGGCTCCGCGGATCGAGGTCAGCGGGGACTTGAGCTCGTGCGCGACGTCCGCGGCGAAGTCGCGGGAATGCGTGAGTCGCTCGTCGAGTCGCTCCGTCATCGTCGCGAAGGCGTCGGCGAGCTCGCCGATCTCGCCGTGGCCCCCGCGGTCGATCGGGACGTTGCGTTCGCCCCTCGCGATCCGGCGCGCGGTGCGGGCGAGACGCGCGAGCGGCCGGGTGATCGAGAGCGCGAGCAGGATCGTCACGCCGACCGTGAGCGCGAGGGCGATGCCGAGGAGGACGCCGAGGCTGCGGCGGATCCGGTGCAGATCGTCCAGCACCGGCGTCGTCGAGCGCGTGACGTAGACGATCGCGGCGACGCGCGCGTCGACGAACACCGGCTGCGCGACGAAGAGGAAGACCGCCGGCTCGCGATCGCGGATCCGGGTGTAGGCGCCCGGTCGTCCGGCTCGGGCGGCGAGGACCTCGCGTCGTTCGGCGACGTCGTCCCATCGGTCGGCGAGGTACGAGCGTGGGTCGACGCGTCGCGAGGCGACGTCGACCCGATGTCCGAGCTCCGAGCCCCTCTCGGGGCCTTCCGGAGGTCCGTGCGCATGGGAGTCCACGACGACCGCGCCGGCCGGGTCGAGCAGGCGGATCCGCGCGCGGGTCGAGCGCGCGATCCGCGTGGCGATGACGGCGTGCCCGGGATCGTCCAGGGGGACCCCGCGCGCGAGCTCGAGCTGCAGGAGCTCGCCGACGATCGTCGCCTGATGCGTCATGTCGCGTTCGAGCGAATGGAGGAGTCGCCGCTCGAAGAGGCGCGCGAACTCGATGCCGAAGATCGGGACGAAGACGACGACGACGTTGATCGCGAGCAGCCGGACCCCGAGCCGAGACACCGCGCGGCGCACCGCGGCGGCGGCACGGCGCAGCCGCGACTCAGGCATCGCTCGCCTTGTACCCGACGCCGTGGACGGTGCTGATCGGATCGACGCCGAAGGGCCGGAGCTTCGCGCGGACGCGGCGCACGTGGGTGTCGATCGTCCGCTCGGTGATCAGGTTGTCGTAGGGATACGCGCGCTTCACGAGCTGCGCCCGGCTGAGCACGAGTCCGGGTCGTTCGAGCAACGCGACGAGGAGCATCAGTTCGGTGCGCGTCAGGTCCACCGATTCGCCGTTCGCGAAGGCCTCCCAGCGATCGAGATCGATGCGGAGGCTCTTGTGCGTGACGACCCGCTCGCTCGCGGGAGCGTCGCGTCCCGAGCGCCGGACGAGCGCTCGGACGCGCGCGACGAGCTCGCGTGGTGAGAACGGCTTCACCAAGTAGTCGTCGCCGCCCAGCTCCAGGCCCAGCACTCGGTCGAGCTCCTCGCCGCGGGCCGAGAGGAAGAGCACCGGCAGCGACTCGGTCGCCGCGTCGGCGCGGAGCTTCCGCACGACCGAGAGCCCGTCGAGCGTCGGCATCATCACGTCGAGCACGACGAGATCCACGCCGCCCTTGCGGACCCGCTCGAGTGCGAGCGCCCCGTCCCCCACGCACTCGACCGAGAACCCTTCCTTCTCGAGGGCGTATTGCGCGACCTCGCGGATGCGTGGTTCGTCGTCGGCGAGGAGGATCAGGGTCATGCGGCGCGCACATCCGATACCACCGTCGCGAGGGCCGAGTCGAGCCCTTCGACGCGCGCGTCGAGTTCGTCGACCAGGTCCGCGAGTCCGTCGACCGACGAGCCGGCGAAGCGGGCGAGCACGAGCTGCGAGCGGAGCGCATCGCAGAGGTCCGCGAGCTCGAGGAGCGCCGCGCGCTCGTTCGCGAGCAGGAGCGAGAGCTTCGCGAGGTTGTCGAGGTGCACCCGGGCGGTCACGAGCGTGCGGCCGCCACCGCCTTCGCGTTCGATCGTCGCGATCCGGTGCTTCGTCTGCGACGTCTCCGCTTCGTTGCGCGCGACGGTGCGGGTGAGCTCGGCGACGCGCATCGCGGCGCGTCGCACGCTCGCGCGGATCGCGCCGACGCTCTGCTCGGTCAGGAGCGCTTCGAGCGGCGAGCCGCGCACCGCGTCGAGCGCTTCGTCGAGCGACGCGTGGATCCGTCGTTCGAGGTCGTCCTCGACGTGGGTCTCCGGATCGCGGGACGAGAACGACGCGATCGGCGCCCACAAGGGCCAGGCCACCACCGCGAGCAACGCGGTCGTCACCCGCTCGGAAGGACTCGACTCCCGACGCGTCAGCACGATCGCCACGAGCGTCCCGAGCCCGAGGTAGACGACGAGGTAGACGACGAAGGTCATCGCGCACCGCCTCCGACCGCCCGCGCGCCCGCGTAGTCCCCGCCGGACGAGAAGCTCGTACGGACGACCTCGGCGCCGACGTTGCCTTCGGGGGCGCGGAGGAAGGTGACAGCGGATTGCGGACGCGTGACCCACGGCCGGAGCACCCACGCGCTCTGGGCGCTGACGATCGCGAATCCCGTGAGCGCGAACGCCGCGAGCACGGGCCGGTGCGCGCCGGCGGGGATGCCGTGCCAGAGCAGGGAGAGGCCGCTCAGGCCCGCGATCCCGAACCCGATCGTCGCGAGCATCACCTGGTCGTGATAGTCGGTGACGATCGTCGCGAAGAGCGCGACCACCGGGGCGAGCGCGAGGAGCACGAGCGACGCGCGCGCGGTCGATGCGAGCACGAGCGCGGCGGCCCGCGCGAACTTCAGCTCGATGCCGAAGGCGGAGGCGGCGCCGGTGAGCATCGGGGCGAGGAGCGAGAGCGAGACGAGCGCGACGATCGGCATCTTCGACGCCGCGAACGTGATCTGCAGTCCGCCGCGGATGCTCCCGACGACGCCGCCGTAGACGCCCATCCCGAGGAGGATCGCGGCGATCGATGCGGCGGCGATCGATCGGAGCATCGCGCCGCGCTGGATCGACTCCGCGATCGTTCGCGGCGAGCGGAGGAGGGTGGTGATCACACCGAGGTCGACGCGGTTCATGCGCCTCTCCCGTGCAGCGCGACGAACGCGCTCGGTCCGTAGAAGATGCCGAAGACGATCGCGATCGCGAAGAACCCGAAGACGATCAGGTTCGCGAGCGACGGCGCTGCGGATTCTCCCTGCAGACGCCGCTTGAAGCGCGCGAGTCCGACGAGGCCGGCGAAGCCGAAGGCGGCCATCTCGAGCACCATCGCGACCGTGACCCCGTCGTGGCCGCCCGAGGTCAGCTCGAAGAAGAGCGCCGCCGGGACGAGGCCGCCGAGCATCGCGCCCATGCTCTCGACGCCGAGCACCGCCGAGTCGGCGACGTCGCCCGCTGCGAACGGGAGATCGAAGAGTGTGAGCACGACCCAGAGCGACGGCGCGAAGAAGACCGCGAAGAGCACCGGGGTCGAGACCACCCCGACCGCGCGGCCGAAGGTCGCGAGCGAGAGATCCGAGACGCCGCAGGCGAGCCCGAACGCGTAGATGCACGCCGCCCCCGACGCGAGTCGGAGCGAGGCGCGTGCGAATCGGCCGGTCGGCGCCAGGTCGGCGCCCATCGGTCGTTCGTAGGTCGGTGTCGATTCCATGAAATCCTCCATGGAAACCGGTGTACCGGGCGAACGTGGAACGCCGCTGACCGAGACGTGGAAGCTCTGCGGCTCGCGCGTGGCGAAACGATGGCAGACGGCTAGCCGGCCCGGACCGCCGACCGGATCAGGCCGCGAACGCCGCCAGCGCCACGCCGAACGCGACGAGCGGGACGGTGAGGTTGTCGTCGAGTCGCCGGCTCGTGAGCTCCGCGATGCCGCCGGCGGTCGCGCCGAGCAGCGCCGCGACGATCGCGCGCACGGGGCCGATCTCGGGGTGCAGCGCCGCGAGCCACGCGAACGAGGCGAGCGCGCCGACGGCGATGAACGCGAGCGTGCCCTCGAGCGTGCGCCCGTGGATCAGCTTCGTGCGGCCGTAGCGTCGGCCGATGATCGCCGCCGCCGGATCTCCGAGCCCGAGCACGAGCAGGGCCACCACGGCCGCGGGGACGTGGTTCGCGATCGCGATCACCGCGAGCGCCGACGCGTACCAGGTCGCGGAGTTGATCCGGTGGGCCTCGTGCGGATGCGCCGTCTTGCCGAAGAGCTTCATGCAGAACGCGTTGATCGCTTCGCTCCTGCGACGGCCGATCTCCATGCTCCAGCCCACGATCGTGAAGCCGAGCGCGATCGCTACCGGGATCATCGGCGTCGGCGCGACCTCGAGCGCGATCAGGCCCGTCATCGACGAGGCGACGTGCAGCGCGTTGCGCGCGTAGTTCGTCGGCCGGAGGCTCGGGACGTCGACCTTCTCGGCGCGGAGATCGTGGACCACGGCTTCATAGTGCGGCTGGACGCGCGCGCGGAAAGCGAGCCAGGCGGCGCGCCGCCCTTCGCCCGGCGGCTCGGCGAGCGCATGCGCGAGGAGCTCGAGTCGACTCGCGAGCGTGGACTCCGAGTTCTCGGTCAGCTCGGCGAGCTGTGAGCGGACCGCGTCGATCCGCGGCTTGAGGTCGTCGCTCCGTCGACCGCGCATCCGGCGATCGAGCTGCGACAGCGCTTCGTGGAGCTCGACCAGGAGCGGACTGCTCGCTTCGGCGAGGGACGTGGTCATCGGCCCGCAGGAGACGATCGAAGTGGGTCGAGCGCAAGCGCCGAGGTAGCCATTTTGCTCACACGGCCCCGGTCGCGACCCGGGGCGGGAGTTCGACGACGACCTCCCGGCCTGCGGCGAAGGCCGAACACACGGCGAAGACCGGCGCGAGGTCCCGGACGCGACCGGCGATCTCGAACGATCGCGCGAGCCAGCGGCGCTCCGGACGGGCGAGGGTTCCATCGATCGCTGCGGCGACGATCGCGACCCGCAGGACGAGGTCCCGTTCGGCGTCCGGAATCGCCCGGAGGTCGTCGAAATAGAGCTCCGAGTCGTCGAGCACCACGTCGTCCTCGAGGGGGCCGAGCCGCTCGAGCGCGCGGGCGAGCAGGTAGACGAGGTTCGGGTGCGCGCGTTCGGACCAGACGATCGAGGCAGCGGCGGCGCGCACGATCGCGCGTCGTGCGACGTCCGAGAGGCCCGCCGGATCCGGCACGAGCGTCGGCAACAGGGATTCGACCGCGGACGGGCCCATCACCCGGATCCGGGCCTCGTGGAGCACGAGGTACGTCACGGCCGCGTTCCAGAGGGCGTTCACCGGCACCGCCGCGAACGCGAGCAGCTGACGCGTCGCGAGACGACCGAGAGCACGACGCACGATCGCCTTGAGCAGGAAGCTCGAGAGGCCGATCTTCAGCTTGTAGACGAGCGAGGCCACGACGAGCACCGCGCGGTTCGACTCGCGTCGCGGATCGACCCCGAACACAGGCCGATCCGCCTCCGGGAGCTCGAGCGCGGTGCGGGCCAGGGCCGACGCGATCCCGCGGGCGTTCGGGGACGTCGCGTCGAGCCGCAATCCCGCCCCGGACGCGAGGCGTCCGACCGAGCGCAGCGCGTCCCAGTAGAGGTAGACGATCTCGAGCACCGACGCGACGATCGTCACCAGGCCGTAGACGCCCCAGTACGCCGCGAGATCGTGCCAGGTCGGGGCATGGTCGAGGCCGAAGTGGATGCCCGCGAAGACCTCGGTGATGCCGCTCGCGAGCGCCGAGAGGGCGCCGACGATCGCGGAACGTGCGACCGCGCCGCGTTCGATCCGGCGGAGGGTCACCTGTTCGTCGGCATCGAGGACGTGGATGGCGCCCACGTCCCCGGAGATGTCCGAGGCCGCGCTCCGTCGCAGGACACGGGTTCCCCAGCGCTCCAGGAAGGGCAGCTCGCGATCCGTCTCGTCCACCGGGCGTTACCGTAGCGACTTCCCGCGCCGCGTCGAACGCGGATGCGCCACGTGGGTCCCTCGCGGTATGTTCCTCCCCACATGACCGACCGAATCTACGATGGCGTCCTCGATCTCGTCGGAAGGACTCCTCTCGTGCGGCTCCTGCGGATCAAGCCCGAATCGGGCGCCGAGATCTGCGCCAAGCTCGAGTCCCGCAATCCCGCCGGCTCCGTGAAGGACCGCACCGCCCTCGGCATGGTGCTCGCGGCCGAGAAGGCGGGCCTGCTCAAGGAGGGCTCGACGATCATCGAGGCCACGAGCGGCAACACCGGCATCAGCCTCGCGATGATCGCGGCGGTGCGCGGCTACCGCTGCGTGATCGTTCTCCCCGAAGACATGAGCGTCGCGCGTCGGCACATCCTCAAGTCGTACGGCGTCGAAGTCATCCTCACGACCGCGAACGACGGCATGGCCGGCGCGGTCGAGCGCGCGGAGCAGATCCTCCGCGACACCGAGGGCGGCTTCATGCCGGCGCAGTTCGAGAACCCCGCGAACCCGGACATCCACGAGGCGACGACCGCCGAAGAGATCTGGGAAGCGACCGGCGGACAGGTCGACGCGTTCGTCACCGGCGTCGGCACCGGCGGAACGCTCACCGGCGTCGCGCGGGTGCTGCGAGCACGCAAGGACGACTGCCGCATCGTCGCGGTCGAACCACGCGCGAGCTCGGTGCTCTCCGGCGGCAAACCCGGACTGCACGGCATCCAGGGGCTCGGCGCGGGATTCGTGCCGCGGGTGCTCGACACGACGCTCTACGACGAGGTCATCACGGTCGCGGATCTCGCCGCGGAGCGCATGGTGAAGCGGCTCGCACGCGAGGAGGGCCTGCTCGTCGGACCGAGCGCCGGCGCGAACGTGCATGCGGCGCTGGAGCTCGCGCGACGCATGAAACCCGGACAGCGCGTCGTGACCGTTTTGTGTGACTCCGGCGAACGCTACATGTGCTGACTCTGCGCAGTTTGCGACGACGTCTCGACGATTCGGGATGAATCGGGCCTCGGGCTTCGTTCGCGTGGTACCTATCGAGTACGCATCGGGGAACGCGACGGATCGCAACGGTGCGATCCGTAGGCTTCCCGCACTCGGAGAATCCCATGCGAACGATTCTGGCAGCAGCCATCCTCCCGCTCCTCACGAACGCCTTCGACTGCGGCGCGAGTACCCCACCGCCGGCGCCGCAGGCGAACGTGAACGTCCAGGCGAGCGCGTCGACCACGGTCGCGGCCGCTCCGATCGCCGCGACGCGCGGCGGAAAGATCGTCGCGATCGGTTCGGCGAACGTCGAGCTTGTCGTGAAGGCCGACGGCATCGTCGAGGCGTATCCGATCGCGGCCCCGCCGGCCGCAGCGGCGCCCGCGCCGGCAGCCGGCGGCTCGGCCTCGGCGTCTCTGACCGTCGTCCCCCCGACCGCCACCGTCGACGCCCGCGTCAGCACCGCGACGGGGCTCTCGGCTCCGGTCCGCCTCGTCTGGGGCTCGCGCAACTGCTTCGAAGGTCGCCTGGTGAACGCGGTCCCGCGTCCGGGTGACGTCGAGGTCTCGGTCGTCGCGAACGGCGGCGCCGCGATCACCGGCCGCGCGCCGGCCGCGCCGCTCGTCGTCGTGCCCTCGCGCGGCGGCACGATCGTCGACGTCGGCGTGAACGCCAAGGCCGAGGTCGTCATCGCGAAGAACGGCGTCGTGCAGTTCATCCCGATCTACCCGACGGTCGAGGCGATCGCTGCGATCCCCGCGTCCGCGACGATCGACGCGGACGTCGCGGTCGAGGGCGGCGCCACCGAGCACGTGACCTTCGAATACCGTCCGGCGACCTTCGTCTTCGAAGGCCGCGTCGCGGCCGGCAAGCAGGTCTCGCGGGGCGCGTGCGCGTTCCACGTCGCCAACGCGGCGGGGCGCGTCGACGTCCAGGCGCCGCAGATCGAGGTCCAGCCGGTCTCCGCGCTCGTCGTCGACGGTCCGCAGTTCGGCGGCGAGGTCGTCGAGATCGACGGCGGCGCGAAGCTCGAGGTCGTCGCCGACGCGGGCGGACGCATCGTCGCCCGCCCGATCGCCACGTACATCACCACGCCGCGCATCGAGAACGGCGCCCAGATCTCGATCGACGTCGCCGTGGTCGGCGGCGCACGTCAGAACGTCTCGCTCGTCTGGGAAGAAGCGAACGCGAGCTTCTCGGGTCGTGCGACCGGCAACGCCCGCATCGTGGGCGGACCGGCCGACGTGGTCGTCGTCCATCGTCCGAACACGCCGCCGGTGCGCGGTCATTGCAACGCGGTCGCGGTCGTCCCGGCCGCCACGCTCGACGCGCGCCTCGTCGTCGTCGTCCCGACGGTCGCCGTTCGGGTCGACGTCGTCGGCAACGCCCGCGCGAACGCGCAGGCCGAAGCCGACCGCGCGCGCGCCGAGATCGAGCGCGCGCGCGTCGAGGCGGAAGCGGCGCGTGCTCGCCTGCGCGCGACCGTCACGCCACCGTTGGTGCGCGGCGGCGTGAGCGGAAGCGTGTCCGGAAGCGCCGGCGGATCGACCTCGACGACCACGATGAGCTCGTCCGGTGGAGCCTCGGTCTCCGGCGGCGTCCGCATCGGTGGCGGCGTCCGCATCGGCCGCTGAGGTTCGATCCCGCTTCCCAACGAGCGCGCGCGGGTGATTCCATGCCCCGCATGACCACGCCCCCGCGCCGCGCGCTCCTCGCCTTCGCACTCGCGACGCTCCTCGCCCCGCGAGTGAGCGCGCAGTCGTTCGATCCGCAGACGGTCCCGCCCGAGCTCCGCGCGTGGATGCCGTGGATCGCGGCGAACGAGCTCGACTACGGATGCACGCGGATCGGGGGCGAGCTCGTCTGCGCGTTCCCGGGGAGCCTCGAGCTCGTCGTCGGACCGAACGAGGTGAGGTTCTCTCTCTTCGTGACGCTCGACCGCGAGCGCACGGTGCAGCTCCCGGGCGCGGTCGGGGAATGGCCGGTCGACGTCCGCGAGGGCGCGCGCGAGCTCGTCGTCGTCGACGGCGACGGACCGACGACCCGGCTCCCCGCGGGCGCGCACCGGATCGATGGACGGATCCGCTACGGGCGGGCTCCCGCTTCGATCCACGTCCCGGCGGACGTCGCCCGCATCGTCGCCGTCGCCGGCGCGACGCGCACGCCCCTCGCGCGCGCGAGCGAAGGCGTGGTGCCTCTCCGCGACGTCGCCGCCGCGCAGTCGCCCGGCGTCGAGGCCTCCGAGTCCGACACCGTCTCGATCGAGGTCGTCCGCCGCATCCGCGACGACGTGCCGCTCGTCGTCGACACGCAGGTCACCGTCCGCATCGGCGGACGCGCGCGACCGATCGAGCTCGGCCACGCGCTGCTCGCGGGCAGCATCCCGGTCGCGGTCGAATCGACGCTCCCGATCCAGGTGAGCCCCGACGGCAACGTCTCGCTGCAGGCGCAGAGCGGCACGCACCGGATCCGGGTCTGCGCGATGTTCGCCGACCCGAACGCTCCGCTCGTCGCGCCGGAGCTCCCCGAGCCGTGGGCGCGCCAGGAGATCTGGCTCTTCGCGCCGAACGAGGAGTACCGACAGGTCGACGTCCGCGGCGTCTCGAGCATCGACCCGCAGTCGCCGTCGATCCCGGACGATTGGCGGTCGGCCGCGGCCTACGTGCTCCGAGGCGGCGAACGGATGACGCTCGCCGAGGCGCGCCGCGGCGAGCCCGAGCAGCCGCCGAACGCGATCACGATCGCGCGCAGGATGTGGCTCGATCTCGACGGCTCCGGCTTCTCGATCGAGGACCGACTGAGCGGTGAGCTGCATCGCGCCGACCGGATCGACCTGCTCGCCGGCGACCTCGGGCGGATCTCCATGGCCGGGACCGGTCAGCTGATCACCCTCCCGTCCGGGGGACCGCGCAACGCGCGCGGCATCGAAGTGCGCAGCGCCGCCGTCGACCTCGTCGCCGAATGGCGCTTCGAGGGGTCGCCCTCGAGCGTGCCCGCGGTCGGATGGAGCGAAGACGCCCGGACGCTCTCGGTCGAGCTCAACCTCCCCCCCGGCTACACGCTCTTCGACGCGCGCGGCGTCGACGAATCGTATTCGTTCGTCGAGCAGTGGGACGTCGGACCGATCTTCCTCGTGCTCCTGCTCGCGGTGATCGCCGCGCGTCTGCTCGGCAAGGCCGCGGGCGCGGTGATGGGTCTCACGCTCGTGCTCACGTTCTTCGAGTCCGACGCGCCGACGTTCCTCTGGCTCGCGGTGCTCGTGCCGCTCGCGATGCTCTCGCTCTTCAAGAAGGGCACCTTCGCGCGGCTCGTCTTCCTCGGCTTCGCGGCGTGTACCTTCGTGCTCGTCATCTCGGTCGGCTACCTCGTGACGAAGCAGGTCCGCTACGCGATGCATCCGCAGCTCTACACGGAGGAAGGCGGATCGCTCAGCACCAACGCGCTCGGCAATCCGGCCGAACCCGAGATGGCGCAGGCGCCGATGGACGAACAGGGCGGCATGGGCGTCTCGAACCGGAGCTCGCCGCTCGGTCGTTCGGCCGACTCGGGCAACGTCTACGGAGCCGACGACAGCCGTACGGTCGCGAACTGGATCGACCCGAACGCGGTCGTCCAGACCGGCCACGGCCTCGTGAGCTGGACGCACAGCCAGCGTCAGCTCCGCTGGACGGGCCCCGTCACGAAGGACCACCGGATCCGCCTCACGCTGATCACGCCCGCGATGCAGCGGGTGCTCGCGTTCCTGCGCGCGGCCGGTTCGCTCTTCCTGCTCCTCTGTCTCGCGCGGAAGCGTCCCTCGTTCCCGGAGGCGTCGCCGCCGCGAACCGGCACGCCGATCGCGCCGGCGCCCGGCCGCCCCCCGGTCCAGACGCCGCCGCAGGAATCGCCGAAGGACCTCTCGAACGAAACGGCCCCGGTCGCGAGTCCCGCCGCGACCGCGTTGCTGGCGTTGCTCGTCGCGCTCGGCGCGTCGTCCGTCGCCTCGGCGCAGCCGCAGGGCAACGTCGTGGTCCCGAGCACCGATCCACCGCCGAACCCGCTGATGCTCGAGGCGCTCCGCGAGCGGATGCTGCGTCCGCCCGCATGCGGCGATGCCTGCGGTCGATTCGGCGACGGCGTGCTCGTCGTCGACGGCGATCAGCTCCGCATCGAGCTCGTGGCGCACGCGGACGCGCGCGTCGCGGTGCTCCTGCCGGGGCCGATCTCGAACTTCGTCCCCGACACCGTGACGGTCGACGGCGCTCCTTCGAACGCGATGCGCGCCACCGCCGACGGACACATCGCGCTGCGGCTCGAGCCCGGCGTGCATCGCGTCGTGCTCGCGTCGTCGCTCGCGTCGCGCGGCTCGGTCGCGCTCTCGTTCCCTTCGGTGCCCGGACGCCTCGAACTCCGGGTGAACGGCTGGACGGTCTCCGGCGTCGACGAGAACGGCCAGGTCCGCGCAGGCGTCGAGCTCCGCCGCAACCTCGCCGCCGTCCCCGCCGCGAACGAGTCGCCCGGCGCCGCGGCGCGGAGCGCGGACGTCCCGCTCTGGGTCTCGGTCGATCGTCACGTCGACATCGGCGTGCAGTGGCTGGTGCAGACCACGATCTCCCGCCGGTCGACGACGAGCTCTCCGGGGGTCGTCCGGATCGCGGCGCTGCCCGGCGAGACGGTGCTCGGCAACGAGGCGACGATCGCCAACGGGACGATCGTCGTCACGATCCCGCAGGGCGTCAGCAGCGTCACGTTCTCGAGCAGCGTCCGGGTCAGCCCGTCGCTCCGCTTCACCTCCCCGAACGCGCCCGTCGCCGCGGCGGATCTGCACGCGAGTCCGACGTGGAGCTATTCGTGCAGCCCGCTCTGGCACTGCACGAGCGAAGGGCTCTCGCCGCTCCACCGCATCGTCGAGACCCGGGTCGCGCCGACCTTCGCGCCGTATCCGGGAGAGTCGCTGACGATCACGCCGGTCCGGCTCGGCGCCGCGCCCGGCCGATCGTTCACGATCGACGGCGTGAAGCTGCGCATGACGCCCGGCTCCCGCTCGCGCACGTCGCAGCTCGATCTCGAGGTGCGCACGAGCGTCAGCAACACCCTCCGGCTCCGGCTTCCCCGCGGGCTCGAGGTCGAGCGTGTGGATGTCGAGGGCGAGCGTCGCGCCGTCCAAGTGCGCGGGGACGCGCTCGCGATCGGCATCGCGCCGAGCCAGACGCGCGTGTCGATCACCTTCCTCGAATCGCGGCCGCTCTCGTTCGAGGTCGCGACGCCGAAGATCCGGATCGACTCCGACCTCGTCGACATCGAGCTCACGGTCGAGGTGCCGTCCGATCGCTGGGTGCTCTTCACCAGCGGCCCGAACTGGGGACCGATCGTGCTCTTCTGGGGCCACCTCGTCTTCGTGCTCGTCGTCGCGTTCGCGCTCGGCCGCGTCCCGAGGTCGCCTCTGAAGGCCTACGAGTGGGCGCTCCTCGCGCTCGGTCTGACGCAGATCCCGCTCCCGTTCACCGCGATCGTCGCGCTCTGGTTCTTCGCGGTGAAGGTCCAGCACGAGCGCAAGCTCGAAGGGATCTGGTTCAACCTCGCGCAGCTCGCGCTCTTCGGCTTCGCGCTCGTGAGCGCGGTCATCCTGATCTCGGCGGTCTGGATCGGGCTCACCTCGCGACCCGACATGCAGATCGTCGGCAACAGCTCGAGCGCGAACTGGCTCAATTGGTACGCCGACCGAGGCCGCTCGGTGCTGCCGACCGCGTCGTTCTTCAGCGTGAGCATCTGGGTCTGGAAGGGCCTGATGCTCGCCTGGGCGTTCTGGCTCGCGTCGAGCGTGGTGCGCTGGTCGATCTGGGCGTTCTCGCCGTTCCGGGAGAGCGGGTTCTTCGATCGATCACGGCCGAAGGGCTGAGTCGACCCTTCGTTCTTCCGTCCCAACTCTGCGCGTGTTAGACACCTCTCCTTTCCCGATGCATCTGTCCGTCGCCCCGTACTATCGCGCGGCCCTCTCGGCGCTGCGGTTTCTCGAGACTCGAACCCCGACGGACCGTCGCTTCGGACCCGAGGCGGACGCCACCTGGGCGGGATTCCGGGGCCGGCTCGTGACGTCCGACCGGATCGACTTGATGATCCGCGATGCCGACGCCCAATGGCCCGGCGCGTTCGGCGCGCGCACCGTGTTCCGGCTCGAAGGGGTGGCGGAAGACGAAGCGTTCGGCCCCACCTTCGAGGGGCTCGATCCGGTGGATGCGGAAGAGCTCTTCCGCGACGTCGTCGGCCGCGCCGCGCCGGTTTCGGTCGATGAGACGTTGCTCGCGATCGCGTCCACCTGGCAGCTGCCGATCGCGTCGTTCGACGTCGGCTCCGTCGCCGCGTCCGACGCGATCGTGGTGACCGGTCCCTCCGCGATCGTCGCGCTCGCGCGGGTGTTCGAGGCGAACCGCGGCGTGCTCGATTGGGGCGAACAGGTCACCTGCGTGGCGACGCGTCCCGGTGAGCGGCAACTCGCGGCCGTGGTCGCCGGACTCGTCCCGACACGCGTCCCCGGGCGTGTGCTCGCGCCGGCCGATCGGGGCCGAGCGTCGTCCTCGCGCCCGGGACGGCTCGTGGCCTCGCCAGACGCGACTCCGGACGATCTCGCCTTCGCGAACGACGTGGCCCGCGGGCTCGGGAGCTGACGATGGCCCTCGGTCCGTCGCGCGTGATGCACGAGGGCAAGACCGCCCACGCTCACGAGAGGGAAGCGATCGCCTTCGCGAAGGGCGTGCTTCCGAACGTCGAGCCGTATGCGGTCTGGGCGCTCTGCGAGCTGCTCGACTCGTCCACCGGCCGTCTGCTCGAGATCGATCTCCTCGTCCTCGGCTACCGCGCGCTCTACCTCGTCGAGATCAAGAGCCACCCGGGGCGCATCTCGGGCGACGCGGTCGACTGGACGTGGGAACCGCCTGAAGGCGGTCGCCGCTACATCGAGCCGCCGTACCGACTCACCAACCACAAAGCCCGTGTGCTCAAGGGCCGGCTCCAGCAGAAGCTCGGCCGCGACGTCCGGTTGCCGTGGGTGCAGCCGCTCGTCTTCCTCTCGGATCCGGGACTCGACCTTCACCTGACGCCCGACGGCCGCGTCGGCGTCGTCACGCGCGACACGCTCGCCCGCGCGTTCACCCACCACGAGTTCCCCTCGTCGCCCGAGCTCGGACCGCCGCCGATCGATCGTCCGACGGCGAAGAAGCTCGTCGATGCGATGAAGGCGATCGGCCTTCGCCCGCGCAAGGCGTCGAGCTTCGTCGGCCCCTACGAGCTGCACGAGATCCTCGAGGAGGGCTCGGGCTACCAGGATCGCGAGGCGATCCACCGCGACAGCGTGCGGATGCGCGCGCGTGCGCGGGTGTACCTGGTGCCGGACGGGACCACCGTCGAGCGGCGCCAGACACTCCAACGCGCGGCGAACCGCGAGGCGCAGCTCCTCTACGACGTCCGTGAACACCCGAGCATCCTCCGCATCGAGTCGTACCAATCGGACGCCGAATGCGGTCCGACGCTGCTGCTCGAGGACTTCGCGGGCGCGATGCCGCTGCCGGCGTTCCTGCGCAAAGAGCCGGACCTCTCGTTCGACGACCGGATCACGATCCTGGAGCAGCTCGGCCGTGCGCTCGGGTTCTGCCATCGCAAGGGCGTGATCCACGGCGCGCTCTCGCCCGACGCGGTGCTCGTCCGTCGCCGCGCCGATGACGACGATCGACTCGAGATCAAGCTCTACGACTTCCAGCTCGGCGAAGGCGCCGGCACCGACGGCACGCTTCATTGGTCGGCGCTCGCGGCCGAGCCGTGGACGCTCTATCAAGCGCCGGAGCTGCGCGAAGACGCGGGGCGACGCACCGTCGAGAGCGACGCCTTCAGCTTCGGCGCGGTCGCGTACTTCGTGCTCACCGGTCGGCCGCCGGCCGAGTCGGTGGTGGACCTCGCGGCGCGGCTCGTCCGCGACGGCAAGCTGGACGTGCGCCCGAGCCTCGAGAAGGTGCCGCGCGACGTCGCAGAGCTCATCGACGAAGCGACCGCGCTCGCCTCGCCGAGCCGGCCCGACGACGTGGGCGTATTCACCGAGCTGCTGGTGTCGGTCGCGCGGACGCCCGCGGCCTCGCGCATCGACCTGGATCCGCTCGTCGCCGCACCGGACGACCTGCTCGACGGATTCATCGTCGAGCGGGTGCTCGGCCAGGGCGTGACCGCCCGGGTGCTCTCGGTGCTCGCCCAGGACGACAACCGAAAGTACGCGCTGAAGGTCAGCCTCGGCGACGAACACGACGATCGCCTGCGCAGCGAAGCGCGCGCGCTCGAAGGCCTGAACCATCCGCGCATCGCGAAGTCCTACGGCGAGCGGACGATCGGCGGCCGGCTCTGCATCCTGCTCTCGCTCGCGGGTGAGCAGACGCTGCAGCGCAAGCTCGCGAGCGAGGGGTCCATCTCGCTCGACTACGCGAGCCGCTACGGCGAAGACCTGCTGACCGCGCTCGAATACCTGGAAGAAGCCGACGGCGGGCCCCTGCACCGCGACATCAAGCCGGCGAACATCGGCGTCGGCGTCGTCTCCAAGTCGGCGAACCACCTCACGCTCTTCGACTTCTCGCTCGTGGACCTCCCGCTCACGACGCTCGGCGTCGGCACGGCGGCGTATCGGGACCCGTTCCTCGTCCTGCGAGGCACGTGGGATCGCGCCGCGGACCGCTGGAGCGCGGCGATGACGCTGCACGAGATGCTCACCGGCGTCCGGCCGACCTACGCAGGCGCTGCCATCGACCCCGACTCACGCCTCGCGCTCACGGCCGAGCGCTTCGACGCGTCGGCCCGCGAGTCGCTGGTGCGGTTCTTCGAGCGCGCCTTCGACCGCGACGCGGAGCGGCGCTTCGAGAGCGCGCGCGAGATGCGCGTGGCGTGGACGCACGCGCTCGAAGCACCGAAGGCGCTGCCCGCGCGGCCGGAGAGCGTTGCCAGCGCTGAGAACCCGGCCGAGCTCCCTGCCGCGCCGACGTTCGATCCGGCGAGCGTCTCGCTCGGCTCGTCGGTCGAGACGCTGCCGATCTCCAACCGGGCGAAGAACGCGCTCGACCGCGCGGGGCTGCGGCTCGTGCGCGACCTGCTCGGGCTACCGGACAACCGGCTCTCCGCGATCCGCGGCGTCGGCCGCGAGGTCGCCCGCGAGATCATCGAGATCCGCGAGCAGATCCGCGCGGCGCATGCGTCGGCGGTCGAGGCGGAATCGCCGAAGCCCTTCGACGCGACCTTCGCCGCGCCCGACGTCGCGCTCGACGCGTCCGGCCTGCCGGCCGAGCTCGTCGCGGTGCTGGACGACGCGGGGCTGGTGACGCTCGGCGCGGTCGCGAAGAGCCCGGAGTTCCAGATCGACGCGCTCGCGAAGCGCGTGGAAGGTGGCCTCGCCGCGCTCCGCGCTGCCCTCGGCCGGGCGACGCGGGCCGCGAAGGACCTGGACCGGCCGGCGACGCTCGAAGGCTGGGTGGAGCTCTTCCTCGGCGGCAGCAGCGCGCCGGTGCGCCACGTGCAGCGGCTCTACGGGCTGAGCGAGCCCTTCGTCGGCCGGCTCGACGTCACCGCGAAGCAGGTGGCGAACGAAGCGGGCACGACCGACGCGAACATCTACATCGCGCTCGGCAAGCTCCGGACGAAGTGGCGCGACGTCGACGCGTGCGCGGACCTCGAGGCGCTGGTCGACGACGTGCTCGACGCCCAGGGCCGCGCGCTGCCGCTCGACCTCGCGGCGAAGGCGCTGCTCGACCGACTCCCGTCGGCTTCGACTCCGGACGGCGCGGACGAAGCCGCGCTCCGCATCGCCCGCGCCGCGGCGCTGGTGCACGTGGTCACCGAAGTCGCGAAGGACGATCCGGACGGCCTGCGGATGATCCGCCTCGGCCGCGACGCGCTCTGGGTCGTCGGCAGCCAGGGCCACGCGGAAGCGCTGCGTCGCCTCGCCGCCGAGGCCGACGCGCTCGCCAAACGCGAGACGGTGCCCGGCTCGGTCGAGGCGCGGCGCGCGATCGAGCTGCGCGCGGTGGGCACGCCCTTCGCGTCGCTCCCGCTGGACCGCCTGCTCGACCTGGCCTGCCGCGCGAGCGAACGCGCGGCGTGTTCGGCGCGGCTCGAGATCTACCCGCGTCAGCTCGCGCCCTCGGCCGCGCTCGCGCTCTCGGCCGCGCTGCTCACGAACCCGCTCACCGCGGCCGAGGCGAGCGAGCGGGTCCGGCAGCGTTACCCCGAAGCAGCGCCGCTGCCGCCTCGGCCCGAGCTCGACGCGCTGCTCGAAGCACACCTCTTCCGCTACCGCATCGACCTGAACGCGTACGTGCGCGAGGGCGAATCGCAGGGCACCTCGCTCGGCACCGCCACCGCGAGCGCGCTGACCAGCTTCGGCGGCGCGCCTTCGCCCTTCGAGCCGAAGCGCGACCGCAAGGCCGAGAGCGCGGACGACTTCCGCCACGCGATGAAGGCCGCGATCGAGGGCAAGGGCTTCCGGGTCCTCTCGACGAGCCCGACGCGTTCGGACGAAGCCGCGGCTGCGCTCGTGGCGCGCTTCGGGCTGACGCGGGTATCGCTCGACAAGGCGCTGCTCGACGCGATGCGCGCCGTGGCGGCCGAGAAGAAGGTGTCGCTCGACGCGATCCACGCGGCCGACCGCGAGGGCGCGCGCGGCCCGCATTGGCGGAACCTTCGCGCCGTGTTCGAGGCCGCCGCGGCGCGGGTCGCGGGCGAGCTCTTCCCCGCGAAGGCGCCGTTGTTGCTCACCGAGCCGGGGCTGCTCGCGCGCTTCGGGCTGGTGAGCTTCTTCGAGACGCTCTTCGCGAGCCAGCGCGGCGCCGAGGGCGACGCGGTGTTCGTGCTGGTGCCTTCGCCGGACGTCGCGGGTGTGCCGCCGATCAACGGCGTGTACCCGATCCCCGGCGTGCTCCCGCACCAGGCGCGGCGCATCCCGAGCAGCTTCCTCGGCGCGGCCTGAGCCGCGAAAGACGACCATGGCGGGCAAGACCAAGAAGGCAGCCTCTTCGAAGGCGAAGAACTCCGGGCTCGTGTCGCAGACCGACCCGGCGGCGCCGCTCGACGCGCGGGCGTTCCTCGCGGCGCTCGCGCCGGTGCGACGCGCGCTGGAGGACGACCTGCTCGCCCGCGCGCGTAGCTCCGAGGGCGTGCTCGAAGCGCTGCGTGCGCGTCACGACGCGGAGCGCAGCGCCAAGCGCACCGGCGACGACTTCGACTCGTTCCAGCGGCACTTCGTGGAGCAGGTGGCGGCGGCGTGGATCCTCGGCGTCGTCTTCGTGCGCACGCTGGAGGACCGCGGCCTGCTCGACCGCCACCGCATCGCC
>Ga0075163_10003795_pt1 | contig 20301 bp, 15 predicted proteins | sample JI1023141ADNA_FD_71478 | JGI IMG/M metagenome (GOLD analysis project Ga0075163, IMG submission 71478) | Wastewater effluent complex algal communities from Wisconsin, to seasonally profile nutrient transformation and Carbon sequestration -... | ecosystem: Engineered > WWTP > Effluent > Algae... | reverse complement strand
ATCGTTCACCGCGAAACCGGCGAGACGCTCTATGGCGAAGTTCCACCCTATTCCGTCGTCGTCGCCGGCAACCGCCCGTCCACCAAGATGATGCCCGGCCAGAACTGGTCGCCCTCGCTCTACTGCGCCGTCATCGTAAAGCAGGTCGACGCTGGCACGCGCGCCAAGACCAGCGTCAACGAGCTCCTGAGAACGTAAGATGCCGAAGGCGCCAGCCAGCTCATCGGCCGGCTATTCCGGAAAGCCCCTGATCGCGAAGCTGGGCTGGAAGGCAGACATGGCGGCGCTGGCAATCGATCCGCCGGCCCACTACGCAGAGCTGACCGACGCCTCGCCCATCGCCACGACAATGACGGCGCCAAAAACCGGCCTCTACACCTTCATGCACCTCTTCGTCCGCAGCGCCGCCGAACTCGCAAACGCGCTGCCGAAACTGGAAGCCCGCCTCGGCGAAGGCGGCATGATCTGGGTGTCGTGGCCGAAGAAAACGTCGCCCCTCTTTCGCGATCTCACCGAAGACGGCATCCGCGCAGTCGCCCTGCCCATGGGCCTGGTCGATGTGAAGGTCTGCGCGGTGGATGCCGACTGGTCCGGCCTCAAGCTGATGCGCCGCAAGGCGCACTAGCTAAGGACACACGATCGGCGCTTCGTCTTCCGGCGGCGCACAGGCCTTGCTCGGCGGGATCGGTGTTCCGTCCTTCAGCATCACATCGACACGGCGCTGGTTTGCGCAGTTCTTGCCATCGTCCAGCCCCGGCAGCTCGCCAACGCCCGTCGTCTCCGACACCGTCAGGCCCGCATCGCGCAGGATCGCGGAAACCGTTGTCGCGCGCAGTCCGCCAAGCCAGGTGTTGTATGCGCCATCGCCGCGCGTATCGGCATATCCCGTCACCACCAGCTCGCGTCCTGCCGCGCACGCTTTCCACGCCGTCACTTCGCGATCCAGCGCTTCGCGGGCCGCTGGCGTCAGCTCGCTCTTCGCGGTGCAGAAATATGCCCGCACCATCCGCCCCGGCGCGCACGCCGGAATAACAGGTTGCGCAACAGTCGGCGCAGGCGCTGGCGTCGGCGGCGTCTGCTGAACCTCCACCGGCGCTTCGATTGCCGGCGCGGGCGCCGCTTCCGGCAACGGCGACTTCGGCGTCAGATCGCCCGGCGCATTACCGAACGGATCGGGCGGCGGCGGCGCAGGCGTCACAGCTACATTGGCCGCCATCTGCGGGCTCACCAGCCGATCATCGGTCGGTGATTTGCTCGTCTTGCTCTGGAAGAACATCAGCAGCGCGATCAGCAGCATGCCGATTACAAGCAGCACGCTCACCAGATCGTCCTGATCAAAAATCTTTTCGCGCGCCCCAACAGCCTCGCCGCCGCCACGCTCGCCGCCACCGGGCCCGCGACCACCCCCGCCGCCAGATCCACCGCCCAGTTTCACCGTCTTCGCCACAGCAGGCGCCGCGGTCGTCTCGGCAACAACCGGCGCAGCTGGCGCAGGCGTCGCAGCTGGTTCGCTCACCACCGGCGCAGGCTCTGGTGCAACAGGTTCTGGAGCGACAGGTGCAGGAGCCGCAGGTTCAGCTGCCGGAGTCACGCTCGGCGCTTCATCAGGCGCAGGCGGAGCCTCCACAGGCTTGTCGATTTCATCCGCAGGCGCATCCGCCATCGTCGCCAGCGCGGCTCCAGAAGCAGCCCCCGACACCAGCACCAGAGAGCTCGCCCGCGCCGCCGGCTTCTGCTGGCGCGCTATCGCATCCGTGCGCGTGAAAGGCAGCGCCGCGACCCTGTTCGACGGCACCATTTTCAGGGGCGCGCCGTTCGACAACACCCGCTCATTCGTATCGGGTTTCGGGTCGGCCGTCGTATCGCGCTCAACCGGCGCAGGCGCCGGCTCCGCAGATTTCAGCGGAGCCGCAGCAACCGCCTTCGCCCGTTTCGGCGCAAAGTGATCGACAGCGGTCGCCGCCGGAATCGCAGGCGCAGCAGCTTTCAGCGGCGCAGCCTTGCCCGCCCGCCTGGCGGCGTCGCGCTCGGCTTTTTCCTTGAACGGGTCATGCATCATTTCGCCGAAGGGGGAACTTGCCCCCTGCGTTGGCCTGCCCGCCGAAAAGGATGAGCCCTTTGTCACAAGGTCGCTCGCTCTCATGGCCGCCACTAACCCCGATTTTCGAGGCTATACCGGTCATACCGGCCCGTCTTGACCCCGCGCAACCCCATTCGGGCGAGTAGGGCTGGTCATACCGCCTCCCGAACCATTCTTCCCCTCGGGCCCGCCGCGCGCTAAACCCTCGCAATGACAGACCTTCTGCACGATCCCGTCGCTCTCTCCCAGGCTTTGATGCGCCAGCCCACGGTGACGCCGTGCAAGGACGGCGCGCAGGATGTGATCGCCGAAGCGATGGAATCGCTCGGCTTCTGGACACGCCGCTATCCGATCGAGGGCGTCGACAACCTCTATTGCCGCCTCGGCGATACAGCCCCCAACTTCTGCTTTGCCGGCCATACTGACGTCGTCCCCGTCGGCGACACAGCGGCGTGGACCACCGATCCGTTCGGCTCCGAGATCAAGGGCGGCGTCCTCTACGGGCGCGGCGCCGCTGACATGAAGGGCGCCATCGCCGCGTTCATGTCGGCGACAGCGCGCTACCTCGCGGATCACGGCAAACCCAAAGGCTCCATCTCGCTGCTGATCACCGGCGACGAGGAGGGCCCCGCGCTCTACGGCACGCGCCGCCTGCTCCCCGCAATCATCGCCGATGGCGAAAAGCTCGACCATTGCGTCGTCGGCGAACCCACCTCTGAAGACGCCATCGCCGATGTCATCAAGAATGGCCGGCGTGGCAGTCTCAACGCCATCGTGCGCGCCGTCGGCCGCCAGGGTCACGCAGCCTACCCGGACAAATCCGCCAACCCGGTTCCACACCTGCTTGATGCGCTCGCCAAGCTGCGCGCCATGCCGCTCGACTCTGGCAGCCCAGGCTTCCAGCCGTCGAACCTCGAGATCACGACGATCGACGTCGGCAATCCGGCTCACAACGTCATCCCAGCCTCCGCGATGGCGAAGTTCAACATCCGCTTCAACATGAACCACACCGGCGAGGCGCTCATGGCGCGCATCAAGGCCCTGCTGGAAGGCACGACCGGCGGTGTGACCATCTCCACCGAAATGCGCGTGTCAGGCGAGCCCTTCTACACCGAGCCCGGCAAATTCACCGATCTCGTCGTCGCTGCAGCCGCCGCCGAAACCGGCCGCCAGCCCCAGCTCACCACCGGCGGCGGCACCTCGGACGCACGTTTCATTAAGGACCATTGCCCGGTTGCAGAGCTTGGCGTGCGAAATGAGACCGCCCACAAGGTGGACGAACACATCCCGGTCGACGAAATCGAAACGCTTTCCCGGATATATTATCGGCTGCTGGCGAGCTATTTCGCCGCGGCCTGACGAGACTGCAGCCGCCCCCGCGCAGCAATCGCTCCGCAACATGGTGAATCCGCAGTCGCTTCGGGAACAACGCGGCTCGATGCTTGCTTTGCAGACTGTCTCCGTCCGGCCGGCGGAGAAGCGGGTACTGGCGTGTAAGAGTTTATGGCGTTCCGACGGGCATCTCTGCGCGGACTGAAGGCGCTCGTTGCAGCCTGCGCTGCGGCGCTCATATCCATGCTCGGCGCCCCGGCATTCGCCCAGAACGAAACCCAACCCGAACCGACGCAAGCAGCATCCGCCAGCACATCGCGGGCGAAAGCCGGCCGCGTCGAGATCACCGGCGCGCCCGCATCCCTCAACGCTGACTTCCGCCGCCTTCTGCGCGAAGAAGAAAAACCGACAAGCCTGTTCGAAGCCCGCCGACAGGCAGACCGCGCCGCCGCCATCGCCGCCAAGCTGATGGAGTCGGAAGGCTATTTCGCCGCTGAAGTCGAAGCCTGGGCAGAAGGCGTCGATACATATTCGCGCGGCGTGCGGGTAACGCCCGGTCCGCTGTTCATCTACGGTTCGCGCAAGATCGATTATCTTGGCCCGGCGCCTGATGCGACAACGCAGGCCGAACTCGAATCGCTGCTCGTCAATCTCGAACCCGGCGCGCCCGCAAGTGCGCAGCCGGTGATCGATGCGGGCGATTCAATCGTCCGCCGCCTCCGTCAGGCAGGCTATCCCGATGCGCGCGCCGATCCGGTCGATGCGCTCGCCGATGGCAAGCAACACACCATCGATCTTTCCTTCAAGCTGCAACCCGGCCTGCGCGCATCGTTCGGCGAGCCGGTCTTCAGCGGCCTTGGCCGCACCCGCGAAGATTTTGTCCAGGCACTCAAGCCGTGGAAACCCGGCGAGCGCGTCACGCCGGAAAAACTCGACGAGTTCCGCAACCGTCTCGCAGAAACCGGCATCTTCAACACCGCGTCTGCAAAACTCTCGGAGGAAGCGCAAGCCAACGCCGATGGCACGGTCACGCGCGACGTCGAGGTGCAAGTCACCGAACGCAAGCGCCGCACCATCGCGCTCGGCGCCTCCGCCTCGACAACCGAAGGCGCCGGTCTCGAAGCCGAATGGGAATTGCGCAACCTCACTGGGCGCGCCGACGCGATCAATGTGAAGGCCCAGCTCGCCACGCTGGAGCGTCGCCTCGAGACAACTTACAGCCGCCCCAACATCAAGCGCTATGGCCGCAACCTCGAACTCGGAGCCAGGATCGAGGACTTCGAAACCGACGCTTTCGACCAGACTGGCGCCAGCATCTCCGCGACCATCGAGGAACGTCTCACGCCACGCCTGCGCGGATCGCTCGGTCTCGAAGCCGGCTTCGCCAGCATCGCCGACCAGCAGACCAAACTGCTCGGAACTGGTCGCCGTGATGTCTACCTGCTCACCAGTTCGGCCACGGCCGAATACATCGGCGTGCGCGACATCCTCGATCCCGCCAACGGCGTGCGCGCCCGCCTTTCTGTCGAACCCGGCGTAACCTGGGGCGATACGAATATCGGCTTCACGCGCGTCAGCGGCGAGGCCAGCCTCTACAAGGATCTGATCGGCGACAAGCTCTCCGCCGCCGTGCGGGGAAAAGTCGGCGCCATCATCGGCCCCAATGGCGCACCCCCCGATCGCCTGTTCTTCGCTGGCGGCGGCGGGTCCGTGCGCGGTTATGAATACCAGTCGCTTTCGCCGCAGGATTCCGCTGGCGAACTCATCGGCGGCCGCTCGCTGATCGAGACCAGCGCCGAACTCCGCTGGCGCGCCAGCAACCGTCTTGGCTACGTAGCCTTCATCGATGCAGGCGCTGCCGGCACAGACATCGCGCCGCCCATCGGCGACATGCGCGCCGGCGTTGGTCTTGGCGTGCGATACTATGCCGGCTTCGGTCCGCTGCGCGCCGACATCGCCATCCCGCTCGACAAGCGTGAAGGCGACGCCGACTTCCAGCTCTACATCTCCATCGGACAGGCGTTCTGATGGAAACCCTGGCCCGCCGAAAACTTCCCCTCTGGATGCGCCTCGCCATCGGCGTGATGTTTGCCATCGTCGTGCTGACGCTCACGGGCGTCGCCCTGCGCTATTGGATCACCAGCGACGGCGGCCGCGCCTTCATCGTCTCGCAGATCGATGGCAAGCGCGTTGGCCCGCTCGGCGTCATCCGCGTCTCCGGCCTCAAGGGCGACCCGCTCACCGCCGCTACGCTGGCCGATATCGCGCTGGTCGATGACGACGGCGTCTGGCTCCGCGCCCGGGACGCCAAGATCCAGTGGACCCCGACACGCCTGTTCTCCGGCGACCTCGAAATCCAGGCCGTCGACGTCCGCCTCGTGGACGTCCAGCGCCGCCCGCACTCCACCTACGAATCCAAGAATCGTGGTGCGCCGGATATCGGCCTGAAGCTCGATACAGTCATCATCCAGGAACTGCGCATCGCCAGGGGCGTGCTCGGCCCAGCCGCCAGCTACAGCGTAGCCGGCGGCGCAACGCGCACCCGCGACGGCGCCGGCTCCGCCATGCTCGACCTCGCCCCCCTCACCGGCCCCGGCGACCGCGTGCAAGCCAGCGCCATGTGGACCGCTACTGGCGTCGTCGGCGGCGAAGCCGTCGCCATCGGCCCCGTCGGCGGCATGATCGCCACGCTTATCCACGCACCGGCCGACAAGCCCGTCGCGTTCAAGGCCAGCATTTCCGGCCGCATCGCCGAATTCAAAGGCGACGCGCGACTCCATTTCGGCAACCAACCGATTGCCAGCCTCGACATCAATCGCAAAGGCGATATTGCAGACCTCACCGCCACCGTCAGCGCCGCCAGCTGGCCGCTTCTGGCCGATGTCGCCGAACGCACCGGCGACGCCGTCAAACTCGAAGGCCAGATCAACCTCGCCGACCTCAAGCGCGCGCCGATCCAGCTCAAGCTGACTGCGCCCGCAGGCCGCGTCGATCTAACCACCACCGCCAACCTCGAAACCTACGAACTCCCCGCTCCCGCAAAGCTCGCCACGCAAGGCCTCGACCTCGCTTTCGTCGCCGCGCCGTTGACCGGCAAAATCGACGCCGATGGCCAGATCCGCCTGATCGGCCTCACCGAATTTGAATGGACGGGAAACGCCACAGCCACATCACTCACCTTCCCGTCGGGCTCAGCTGCCAAAGTCACAACACCGCTCACGATCACCAAGGATGGCATGACGTTCCGCTGGGAAGCGCCCGCCGCCATCATCGACGGCGGCCGCATTACATCGCTCAAATCACTCGCGCCCGCGCGCTACACGGCCGCCACACGCGGCGACGTCAACATCCGGACGCGCCTCGTCGAAATCACTCAGGCCCAGATCCGTGGCCAGGCTGGCGACGTCTCGGCGCGCGGCACATATGGCATCCGCTCGCACGCCCTGAAGCTCGCCGGCGCCGCCAGCTTCACGCGCCTCGCTGATGTCGCCCCGCTCACCGGCTCCGCGCGCGGCCAGTGGACTGTCACACGCACCTCCGAAAACGCTCCTTTCCGCATCACCGCAGATGCGGCGGGCCGCGCCGTCGGCTCGCGCATCGCCGCCCTCGCCCAGCTCACCGGCCCCGAGCCGCGCGTGAAAATAAGCGCCGTCACCCAGAATGGCCGCTTCATCGTCGAGTCGGGCTCGTTCGACGGCGCGGGCCTCACCGCGAACATGACAGGCCGCATCACCGATGCCGGCACGATCACCGGCCGCGCCACCGGCGCGCTTCGCCGCCCACTTTCACTCGGCGCCGCCTCGCTGAAAACACTCGCCTTCACCGCCAACTTCTCGGGCAAAACCGCCGCGCCGCGCCTTGACATAAATCTCGCCAACGGCGCCGTGCTGGTTGCAGGGCTGGATCTCACCGGCATTCAGGGCGATATCGATGCAACGCTCGGCAAGAACATCGCGGGCGATCTTCGCCTCACAGGCAACGCCGACGGCCAGCCGCTAACCGTCACCAGCCGCATTGCCGGCGGCGACGGCGACTGGCGCCTCACCAATCTCGACGCCCGTCTTGGCGGCCTCACGCTCACCGCACCACAACTCGCCTACGCTGATGGTGGTTTCAGCGCGGCCTTCGGCGCGTCCGGCTCGCTCGCAGGCCTCGCTGACATCACACGCGGCACGCTCAGCGCGCACGGCCAGATCGCTGCGAACGACAACGGTCTCGATCTCGACCTCGCGGGCCAGCTCAGTGACGTTCGCCGCGGCGCCATCCGCTTGCAGCTCGCCACCTTCGAAGCCAAGGCGCGGGACGACAATGCCACACTCTCGGGCCGCGTGCGCGGCACGCTGGGAACGTCAGTGGATATCGCCTTCAGCGCCGACGCAGACCGCACCAGCGATCTCTGGTCCGGCAACGCATCGCTCACCGGCAAGGTTGACGAACTCCCCGTCGCCACGCCCAAACCGCTGGCCTGGACATATGGCAATCAGGGCTGGACGCTGGCTGGCGATATTACTGCGTTCGGCGGCCGCATCACCACCGACGTCGCCTCCGGCCCCGAAATCGCGCGTACATCGCTGGACCTTGCCGACATTGATCTCCGCGCCCTGTCGCGTCTCGCCCGCTTCAACCCCGTCGCCGGGCGCCTCTCCGGCCGCTCAAGCTTCTCCAACACCAACGGCGTCGCCATCGCCGAGATGTCCTTCACCGTCGCCGACGCGAACCCGGTTGGCGTCACCACCGATCCGATGACGCTGAAGCTCGACGGCCAGCTACGCAACAACGCCTTCACCGTCATCGCCAGCGGATCAGGTCAGGGCTTCGACCTCGACGCGACAGCACTTCTTCCGTTCGAGACCGGCGAGGGGTTCAACGTCGCACCCGCGCGGACCCGTCCGATGCAAGGCCGCGTCACGGTAACTGGCCGCGCCGAACAGCTTTGGGCGCTCTTCGGTCCTGAAGGCCAGTCCCTGCGCGGCAAGCTCGATGCGGACGTCCGCATTGCAGGCACGATGGACTCGCCCACACTCGATGGCGGCTTCGCCGTCGCCGAAGGCGCCTACGAGCACGGCGAAACCGGCCTGCGCCTGCGCGACATCACCGCCAAGGGAGAATTCAACCAGCACTCGGCGACGATCACAGACCTGTCCGCCAATGATGGCGCGACCGGCCGTCTCACTGGCGAAGGCGACATTCACTGGAATGGCAGCGTCACGGGCGGCGTGCGCTTCATCGCCACGAACCTGCGCGCCCTCGGCCGCGACGACCGCACCGCCATCGTCTCGGGCAGTGGCGCCGTCACGCTCGACGCCCAAGCCATGCACGTCACCGGCGACCTCACCGTCAGTCAGGCCCGCATCTCCATCGAACAACCCGCCTCCGCTTCGATCCCGACGCTGCCGGGCCTGCGCCGCGTCAACTTCCCCAACCAGGAAGATGCCGACGCCAACGGCCAGCCTGCCTTCCGTCGCCCCATCGAACTCGATCTCAAGGTCAACGCGCCGCGCCGCATCGTGGTGTTCGGCCGTGGCCTCGACACGGAATGGTCCGCCGACGTCCGCGTCACCGGCAAGATCGCCAACCCCAGTGTCGAAGGCACGGCCACGCTGGTGCGCGGAACGCTGGATCTGGCCGGGCGCCGCTTCGCATTCGACACCGGCACGATCAACCTCGATGGGCCCATTCGCAACGCCCGCATCAATATCTCGGCCGAGCGCGATGCCGACGATATCGACGCGATCGTCCGCGTCTCAGGCACGCCGGGCGATCCCAAGTTCACACTGGAATCGACGCCCTCGCTGCCACAGGATGAAATCCTGGCCCGCGTGCTCTTCGGGCGCTCGGCCTCGGAACTTTCCGCGCTGGAAGCAGCCCAACTCGCAGCTGGTCTCGCCCAGCTCGCAGGCGGTCAGGCCGGTTTCGACCCGGCCGGCCTGCTGCGCCAAGCAACCGGTCTCGACCGCGTCGCTATCGGCGCCTCGGAAGCCGGCGCCACCGTATCCGCCGGAAAGTACATCGCCGACGATGTCTACCTGCAGGTCGGCGCAGGCGGCCAAGGCGGCGTCGGAGCCGAAGTCGAATGGGAGCCGCGCGACGGCGTCTCGATCATCTCCTCGGCGCAAGGCAATGGCGACACCCGCATCGCCGTCCGCTGGAAGAAAGACTACTAGCTACTCGTCCGCCAGATCTTCTGCGACGGCTTTCGCGCGCGGCTCATAGCTCACGCGCGACAGATACAGCCCATCCGGCGGTGCGACAGGCCCGCACTGTGTCCGGTCAACCGCGTGCAGGATTTCGCCGATCCAGCCAACCTCTTCGCGCCCGCGCCCCACATCCACCAGCGAGCCGACGATGGAGCGCACCTGCCGGTGCAGGAACGACCGCGCCGAACACCGCACTTCGATATCTTCGCCCAGCCGCGAAACAGAGATCGCATCAAACGTCTTCACTGGACTTTCCGCCTGGCAATTGCTGTCGCGGAACGTGGTGAAGTCATGCCGCCCGACAAGCACCTGCGCCGCCGCATGCATCGCGTCGGCATCCAGCTTCATCGGCACGCGCCACGCCCGCCCGCGATCGAACGTCAGGTCCTGCCGCCGGTTGACGATGCGATAGATGTAGGACCTGCCCGTCGCATCGAACCGCGCGTGAAAGCCATCCGCCGCATCTTCGCTCTTCAGAACGGCAATCGGATGCGGTCGCAGATGGGCGTTCAGCGCATCGCGCACCTTGTCGGCCGGCATCGGCTTGATCATGTCGATGTGCGCCACCTGGCCAAACGCATGCACGCCTGCATCCGTCCGCCCCGCGCCGGTCACTTCGGTCGCAACGCCATTGATTGCCGCCGCCGCTGTCTCCAGCGCTTCCTGGATCGACGGCTGGTCCGCCTGACGCTGCCATCCGGCATACGACGCGCCGTCGTACTCCACCGTCAGCTTGTACCTAGACAATGTTCGGAATCCCGAACGCGTCGGGGAAGATCAGCCGGCCAGACAACGGCGGTCCGTACCGCATACGGAGCGCCATGAAGGATTTGCCTTTTATCGGCGTGTCGAAATCGGCTGTCGCTTCGACATTAAAACCAAAGCGCGGATAATAGGTTTCATGCCCCAGCACGAACACCAGCGGGGCGCCCGCATTCTTCATCGCCTGCACGCCGCTCATCACCAGCCGCGATCCGATACCCTCCTTGCGGATCCATGGATCGACGCACATCGGCCCAAGCCCGACGGCGCCGAGCTTGTTGAAGACGCCGATCGGATAAAACAGGATATGCCCCACGACCTGCCCATCCATCTCGGCCACCAGCTGAAGCAGAACCTCCTGGTCCTTTTCCAGTTTCGCGATGGTGCGCGCCTCGTCCGGTCGCCCGAAGGCGCGCGTGTTGAGATCAGCGATCGCCTCGCGATCGGTCTCCAGCGCCACGCGGATAGTGGTCTTGTCGATCATGTCAGTCGCCGCCCCTTGTCCAGACGCGTCCCCCGCAGGAAGTCGTCTGCTGTCATCGGACCCTTTCCGGCCCGCTGCAAGCGGGTAAGGCGCACCGCCCCTTCGCCGCACGCAATCGCGAGTTTTTCGTCCAGCACCTCGCCGGGCGCGCCCTGACCTGCTTCCGCAAGGGCGTTCAGCACCTTCACCCGGACGGGCGCCTTTTCTTCCTGAAGCTCGAACCACGCTCCCGGAATGGGCGACAGCCCCCGGATTTGCGCACTCACCTCGGCTGCGGGCTTCGTCCAGTCTATCCGGGCTTCCGCCGTCAAAATCTTGGCGGCGTAGGTTACGCCCACCGCCGCCTGCTCGACGAACTTCGCCGTCCGGGCCTCCAGTTCGGCCAGCCCACGCACCATCAGGTCAGCGCCCAGCACCATCAGCCGGTCGTGCACGTCTGCTGTCGTGTCCGTCGCGCTGACCGGGGTCCGCGCCGTCAGCATCACCGGCCCGGTGTCCAGACCTACGTCCATCTTCATCACCTGCACACCGGTGATCGCATCGCCCGCCATCACCGCGCGGTGAATCGGCGCCGCCCCGCGCCAGCGCGGCAACAGAGAGCCGTGCAGGTTGAAGCAGCCAAGCCGCGGCGCATCGAGGATCGCCTTTGGCAGCAACAGCCCATAAGCCACCACGACGGCAACATCGAGGTTCAGCGCCGCAAACGCCGCGCGGTCCTCCGGCGCCTTGAAGTTGAGCGGCGTGCGCACGTTGAGGCCATGCCGCTCGGCCGCCTGATGCACCGCCGTTTTGGTCAGCTGCTGCCCCCGCCCGGCCGGACGCGGCGGCTGCGAATAGACACACGCCACATCATGCCCTGCGGCCAGCAGGGCCTCCAGCGTCGGCACGGCGAAATCGGGCGAACCCATGAAGGCGAGTCGAAGCGTCATGGATGCTTTCTAGTGCAACCCGGCCATCGGGCAAACGCCGGATCGCAAAGCCTCTGGCCATTCGCCCGCTTATCCTTAGTCTCGCACGCACGTTCGCCCGAGGGGACCTGCCAATGCGCTCCACGCTCACCGCCATCCTGCTAGCCGGCGCCGCCGCCCTTGCTTCGTGTGGGGGCGAACCCGCCAAGCCAGCCGCTGCAGCAGCTGGTGACGCCGCAAGGCCCGGCTATGGCGGCGCGCGTGGCGCAGATCTCTCGATCGAGGCCATCGAACCGAAGGACGAGGCTGTCACCGTCGGCGTCGCCGGCGACGACCCGGCCGACATTGCCCGCTACATCCTCGCCAGCGGCGCCTCGGGCGCCATCTCGCCCAATGGCAAGCAGATCGCCCTCAGCTGGCGCATCACCGGCGCACCCCAGCTCTGGATCGCGCCGGTCGAGGGCGGCCAGCCGAAGCAGCTCACCTTCGGCAACGGCATCACCTTCTTCCGCTGGACGCCGGATTCGAAAGCCATCCTCTACGGCGCCGACAACAACGGCAACGAACAGGAAAGCTACAACCTCATCACCGTCGACGGCGCCGTCGAGCAGGAGCTGATCCCGGCCAAGGACGGCGCCTTCCGCATCCTCGGCGGCTTCATGCCCGATGGCCAGTCGCTGCTGTTCTCATCGCCCGAACGCAACGGCAATGACTTCGACGTCTATATGGCCTCGCCCGAAGGGCCACCGAAGATGCTGGTGGAGGGCCACCTCGGCACCTATGTGCAGGAGGTCTCGCCCGATGGCTCGACCGCCATCGTAATCGAAGGCGTCGGGGAGGATTCCGACAAGCTGATGCTGCTCGACATTCGCGGCCGCAGGCTGACGACCATCGCCAACCCTTCGCCCCGCGCCAATCATTCCGATGGCGATTTCGTCTGGGCGCCCGACAGCAAGGGCTTCTATTTTACGACGAACGAAGGCCGCGAATTTGCAGCTCTCGCCTACCACGACATCGCCGCGAACAAGACCAGAATCCTTCACGAAGCCAGCTTCGACATCCAGAACGTCGCCCTCTGCGGCCCCACGGGCAAATGGCTTGCCTGGACCACGAACGAGGACGGCTTCCACAAGCTGAACATCGAGGATCTCGCCACGAAGAAAATGGTGGCGACACCCGCCCTGCCCGAAGGCGTCTATGGCCTGACCTGCGGCCTCGACAGCACGAAGATGTCTATCAACGTCAATGGCTGGGCGACGCCGGGCGACGTCATTGTGCTCGACATCGCGACGGCCAGGACCAACACAGCCTTCGCCGGCACGCTCGCCGGCCTCGATCCCAGGCGCCTCGTGAAACCCGTCTCGCTGCGCATGAAAGCGCAGGACGGTGTCGAACTGCAGGGCCTGCTCTACCTGCCGGATGTGTCCTCCCGCAAAGGCAGCGGTCCGCCGCCGATCGTCTTCCAGGTCCATGGCGGCCCCACAGGCCAGAGCGTCGCCAACTTCGACAGCGCGGCGCAGTATTACGCCGACCGCGGCATCGCCGTGTTCAAGCCGAACGTGCGCGGTTCCACCGGCTTCGGCCGCACCTTCGTCACGCTCGATGACCAGAAAAAGCGCCTCGATAGCGTCCGCGACCTTGTCGACATGCTCGCCTTCTTCAAATCTGATGGCCGCGTCGACGCCAGCCGTGCGGCTGTGATGGGCGGATCCTATGGCGGCTACATGGTCAATGCCGTCGTCGGCGCCTATCCGGATTCATTCGCGGCCGGCGTTTCGATCTTCGGCGTCGGCAACTGGGTCAGCGGCCTCGAAATCGCCTCCCCCGGCCTCAAGGCGTCGGACAAGATTGAATATGGCGACATCGCCGATCCCGAGTGGAAAAAATTCTACACGGAGATTTCGCCGGTCAACAACGCCGACAAGATCAAGATCCCCATGCTCTACGCCCATGGCATGATGGATCCCCGCATCGATATCTCGGAAACCGAGATCATGGTGAAAGCGCTGCGCAAGAACGGCGTTGATACAACCTTCATCCGCTTGCCCGACGAAGGTCATGGCTGGCGCAAGCTCAAGAACCGCCTGTTCTACTATCGCAAGGAAGCCGAATTCCTCGAGAACAAGCTCGGCGGCGCAACGAAGTAGGCTGGCGAGAAACAACGGGCCTAGACGTTCAGCCTGGCTTCCAGCAGGTCGATCTCGCGCACCAGCTTGCGCGCCACATCGTCGTCGATCTTGCGTGACCGGGCCAGACTGAAAACCTTGTCCCGCTCGGCGCGCAAGCCCGCCATGCGCAGGCGGCGTTCGATCTCGTTGTTCTGCTGGATCAGCTCCGCCGCCTCGCCGGTCTGCGATTGCCCCTCGATGCGCGCACGATACAGCGCCATCGTCCGCGCCGCGGGCTCGGTATAGCGATCCGCGTCGGGCTTCCCCGCCGCCATCTCGTGCTGCATGCGTTCGATGGCGAGGATTGCCGCCTCCGCCGCCGCAATCCTGGCGACGCTCTCTTCCAGGTCGTGCGACGTCTCGGGCGGCGGCGTCAGACCTTTCAACACCAGCGGCAGGAACAGGCTGGCCCCTATCAGCGAGAAGATGATCACGCTCGCCGCCAGCAGGATCGCAAGGTCGCGCGCCGGAAACGCCGTCCCGTCCGTCATTGTCAGCGGCAGCATCAACACGCCCGCCAGCGTGATCGCCCCGCGTACGCCCGCCAGCGAGATCGCCGACACCAGCCGCCATATCTGCTTCGGCGCCGGCCCGCCGCTTTTCCGCGCTCGACGCAGGATGGTGAGGTTCAGCGTCACCCACACCCAGACGAAGCGCAGCACGCCAAGCGCCAGCGTGATCGTCACCGCGTAGACCGCCAGCCACCAAACCTCCTGGTGGCCGGTGCTCAGCACAGTCTGCGATGCGCCTTCGATGATGCGTGGCAGCTGTTCGCCCAGCAGCACGAAGATTACGCCGTTCAACGCAAACTGGATCGTGTCCCACACCGCACTGCGCCGCACGCGCGTCGTCGCCTGCGCCTTGCCGCGTATTTCCACGAAGCTCATCGTGATGCCCGCCGCCACCGCCGCCAGAATTCCGGAGCAATGGAACCGTTCGGCCAGCATGTAGGCCGCAAACGGGATCATCAGGCTGACGAGGATTTGCGAGCCGCTCTCTTCGCCCAGTTTCAGCGACAGCCACGTCGTCGCCCGCGCGATCACCCACGCGGCCGCGACGCCGATCGCGATGCCGCCGGCCGCCACCCACGCAAAATTCAGTGATGCATCGACAACAGAGAACGTGCCGGATACCGCCGCCGCAATCGCAAACCGCAGGCACACAAGGCCCGAAGCGTCGTTCAGCAGCGACTCCCCTTCCAGGATGTGCATCACCCGCTTGGGGATGGGCGTACGCGCAGCAATCGCCGACACCGCGATCGGATCGGTCGGCGAGACCACAGCCGCCAGCGCGAACGCCACCGCAATCGGCATGGACGGTATTAGCCAGTGGATCAGGAAACCCATCCCCACGACAGTGAAGATCACCAGTCCCAGCGCCAGTTCCAGAATGGTGCCTGCGTCACGGAACAGGCCCTGCTTGGGTATCCGCCAGCCATCAAGGAAAAGAAGCGGCGGAATGAACAGCAGGAAGAAGATGTCGGGCTCCAGCTCCGCCCGGAAATTGGTGGCGGCGGCGATGAACGTCCCCAGCGCGATCTGCACCAGCGGCAGGGGCAGCGGCACAGGCGACAACCGCACCACATAACCGCTCACCACCACCGCCACGAGCATCACGATAACGACGCCGATCAACTCCATCGTACAGGGGTCTCCGATTTCAGGGCCAGGCAGCCAGTCGTAACCGCCCCGCGCAAAACAGCAACCGCACGCTCCCCTTCACCGCCGATCCTGTGCTAGAATCGAGACAAAGCCGGCCTCAGGAGGACCACATGGGTTTCAAACCATCCGAGATCATCCTCATCGCCTTCGCTGTGCTGATTCCGGTCGTGCTGTTCGTCGCGCTTCTCATTCCCGGCGGGATCAGCACGCTCTTCGCCTTCATGGGCGATCCCACCCTGCGCCCCATCGTCTTCGGCGGCGGCGCCTTCATCGTCTTCGGCGTGCTCTGCTACCGCATCTACAGCCGCGTCAGCCCCAAAAAGAAGCCCAAAGCCCCCTCCACCTACGACCCCGAGGCCGCCGCCCACGCGCGCGAGACCTGGAACAAGCCAAAGCAATAGCGGTTCCCCCGCACACCCGATCAAGCAGGATCGGCCGCCAGCCTCTATCCAGATCCTGTGACAAGGAGATCGATATGTCGCTGGCGCAGAAAGCCGTCTGGATCATGGAACGCAATTCGGAGCGGGACGACCTCACCCTCTCCGCCATCGCCGACGCGTGCGGCGTCTCGCGCACGCATCTGGCTCACGCTTTCGTCGCTGCGACTGGCCGCCCGGTGATGGCCTATCTCCGCGCCCGCCGCCTAGGCCGCGCAGCAGCCAAGCTCGCCGACGGCGCGCCGGATATCCTCGGCATCGCGCTGGACGCCGGCTACAGCTCGCACGAAGCTTTCACCCGCGCCTTCCGCGATCAGTTCGGCCTCACGCCCGAAGCCTTGCGCGAACGCGGCTCCACGAAGGACTTGGCCCTCACCTCCGCGCCGGATCTCAACCCCGATGCCACGCCCGCAATCGCCCCGCCGCGCCTCGTTCGCGAAGACACAATCCGCATCGTCGGCCTGCATGAAGCGTTGGGCGACCAACCCTGGCTTCAGATCCCTGATCTCTGGCGCCGCTTCACGCCCTTCATGCAGGCGATAGCACATCACCTGCACAAGATGCCCGTCGCGATCTCCGCCGACATCGCCAGCAACGACGACAGCTGCATCGACTACTGGGCCGCCCTCGAAGTCTCGCGCTTCGGCGACATCGCGCCCGAACTCTCGAAACGGGAACTCGGCGCACAGACCTACGCGGTCTTCGACCACATGGCCCATGTCTCCAGCATACCGAAAACCTACGCCGCCATCTGGAACGAAGCGCTCAGCGCCGCCAACCTCACCGCCCTCGACGCCCCCGGCCTCGAACGCCACAAGCCCGCGTTCGATCCCTCGACCGGCGAAGGCGGCGTGGAAATCTGGATTCCGGTGAGGGCGTAGTGTTTGCCTAGAACGGCAGCTTGAAGCCCGGCATCATCCCGGCCATACCGCCCGTGGCCTGGCGCATCGCTTCGGCCATCGCCTCTTCCAGCTTGCGGCGCGCATCAGCGTGCGCCGCCTTCAGCAGGTCTTCCAGGATTTCGCCCTCGCCCGGCGCCATCAGGCTCGGATCGATGCGCAGCGAGGCCAGCTCGCCCTTGCCCTTCAGCGTCACAGTCACCAGTCCGCCGCCGGCTGCGCCATCGGCCGTGATCTGTTCCATCTTCTCCTGAGCCTCAGCCAGACGCTGTTGCATCTGCTGCGCCTGGCGCATGATGTCGGAGAGGTCCTTCAATCGTCATCCTCCTCGGCTTCGGGATCGATGGGGATGTTCTCCATCGGCAGTTCGCGCGCCGCTTCACGCGCCGCAAAGTCGACATGGATCACGTTGGAACTCGGCGGTGCGTCATCGTCTTCATCCGGCGTGTCATCGCCATCGACACGCAGCACCTTCGACCCTGGAAACGCCTTCAGCGCCGCCGCGATGCGGGGATGGGCCGCCGCATTCTCCAGCTTCTCGCGCGCCTTGCGCACCCGCTTCTCGACCGTGCTTTCAGCCGCGCCATCGTTCGACTGCAGCACGTCCCACTCGACGCCGCTGGTCTTCTCCAGCCAGGCCTTGATCTTGGCCGACAGGTCATGTGGCGCGCCAGGCGCAGCAGTGTAGCGGAAATGCCCGAAATCGATTTCGGCCGGCCGCACATAGCGCTCGATCTCATAGCGCAGGTCGATCTGCCGCTGCGCATCCAGCTCCACCACGATCTCGCGCAGCGACGACATGCGCACGCCGTGATGCTCTTCCTCTTGAATGTCGTGGCGCACAGCCAGCATCGTCGGTCCATCATGGCCCCGCGACGTCGGCGCCATCTCGCGCCCGCTGGCTTTCACCTGCGATCCGCCGCCAGACCCCGGTGAAGGCGATGCTGAAGACGCCGACGCTGCAGATGCGCTGCTCGCCGCCCCGCCGCCCGCCATCATCCGCGCCGCATCTTCCGGCGAAGGCAGGGCCGCCGCCGCAGCCAGTCTCAGCACAACCATCTGCGCCGCCGCCGGCGGATCAGGCGCCCGCGCACAATCCTCGAAGCCCTGAAGCAGCAGCTTCCACATCCGGGCCGATTGCGCAGCCGAAATCTTCCCCGCCATCTCGACGGTGCGCCTGCCCCAGTCGGCCGGACCCGCAAACGTGTAAGCCTCCTTCAGCGCCTGCGCGCGCGAGACTTCCACCACCGCATCCATCAGATCCTTCACCAGCACCGTCGCATCGGCGCCCGCTTCCAGCAGCGCCTCCGCCTCGACCAGGGCTGCGCGACTGTCCGCGCTCACGATCTTGTCCAGCAAGTCCAGCACGCGCGATCGATCCGCCAGACCCAACATGTCGCGCACCGCTTCGGCGGTCACGCTCGCCTCGCCCTGCACGATGGCCTGGTCAAGGATCGACAGTGCATCCCGCGCCGAGCCTTCCGCCGCCCGCGCAATCAGCGCCAGCGCATCAGGGGCCGCCTTCGCGCCCTCCTTCTTGCAGATCTTCGCCAGATGCTCCGCCAGCGCCTCGGTCGAGAAACGCTGCAGGTTGAACCGCTGGCACCGCGACAGCACCGTCACCGGGACTTTGCGGATTTCCGTCGTCGCGAAGATGAACTTCACATGCGGCGGCGGCTCCTCCAGCGTCTTCAACAGCGCGTTGAACGCCGCCGTCGACAGCATGTGAACTTCGTCGATGATGTAGACCTTGTAGCGCGCATTCACCGGCGCATACCGCGCCCCGTCCAGCAGGTCGCGCATGTCCGACACGCCGGTGTGCGAGGCGGCGTCCAGCTCCAGCACGTCGGGATGCGTCGACGCCATGATCGAAGCGCAATGCACGCCCGGCGGATCAAGATGGATCGACGGCCCATCCACCTTGTCGGTCTTGTAGTTCAGCGCCCGCGCCAGCAGCCGCGCCGTGGTGGTCTTCCCCACCCCGCGCACGCCGGTCAGCATGAAGGCGTGTGCAATCCGCCCGGTCTTGAACGCATTGGTCAGCGTCCGGACCATCGCCTCCTGGCCTGCGAGATCCTCGAACGTCAGCGGCCGGTATTTCCGCGCCAGAACCTGATAGGCGGCAGGCCCGCCGCCTGCGGACGGCTCATCGCCAAACATCGAAGCCGTCCGGTCATCCCGGACATCTTCGGCCTCTTCAGGCGGCTGCGGCGGTTTCTTGCTGGCCATCCCCCTATATGGCCCACCCGGCCGCCGAACGCCAACCCGGCGTCGCCCACCTCCCTGTGACTTCGGTGGCTTTGGCCCGCTAAACCGCTGTATTAGTCACAGTCAATTCGGCGAAAGCGGCCTTCAGGGTCTCGCGAAGCCGTTTCATGCCGCCGAACCCACGCCGGTATTCGATTCGGCGCAAATGCTGGACATCGAAGGGAACCTTGGTCCCGTGCTCAGCCAGCATGAGAACAGAGCGGCCAATCGCATGGGCGATGCCGGTCTCATACATGACGTTGGGGTTCAACCCACTGATATCGGACACAACAAAGCGCGCGCCTTTGATCAGCGAAAATATCTCGCTGATAATGTGCTTGGACCCGTAGAACTGGTCGGCCCTCATGCAGGACAGGCCCGCCGCCTCGCAGACAGGGCGGATGGCTTTTTCAAAGACCACCCGCCGGTCGGCGCGAAACGGCATCAGCACAGCCACATCGCTCAGACCGACAACCTCTGCTTGTGGCAGAGCTGAAACATAAATTTCCGCGCCGGGAACATTGGCGTCCCGCGTCTTCGTCAGGCTGAACCCGATCGTGTTGCGCAGCGATTGCGCCAGCCCCGTCTCTCGAACTGTGCCGCCGCTCGCGCCACCCGTGATCCAGGACACAAGCGCATCGCTGATTGACTGCTCCAGCGTCTCCGGCGGCTGCCGATCCAGCGGGGGCGGGATCGAAAACGACAACAGGCCCGATGTCGCAAGGCGCGCAAGGAACCCCGAGGCTGAAGCGCTGGGCGCTGACTCAAGTGCCGGCCAGAACCGTTGAAACACCCTGTCGAGCGGGACATCGCCACCGCCGACGCCCGACCACTCGCGCACGCTGATCAGAACCTCGCAGGCCAGCCATTCAAAGCTGCCGCATTCGCGAAACTGGGCGAGCATCCGTGCAGCGTCCAGATCGTGCGCATCGGTACGCATTGCAGCCATCGCGGGCCCCCATGACCAACCCATGCTAGGCTCCGGGCGTCGTGAGAGCCAGCCGAATGTCGATTTTGGGGGGCAGGTGCAGGTTTTCGAGAGGCAGGTGCAGACTGGCGACGACCCGAACGAAACTCGTTACGGCTGCTACCTTCCGGTCCTGACCGGTTTGGCGAGCGGCTCGTC
>Ga0075163_10003794_pt1 | contig 20313 bp, 23 predicted proteins | sample JI1023141ADNA_FD_71478 | JGI IMG/M metagenome (GOLD analysis project Ga0075163, IMG submission 71478) | Wastewater effluent complex algal communities from Wisconsin, to seasonally profile nutrient transformation and Carbon sequestration -... | ecosystem: Engineered > WWTP > Effluent > Algae... | reverse complement strand
CACCATCCTGCTGATACCCTTGCTCTCTTGCGACGAGATCGTTGCCGCTTGATAGATATGCAATTCAACGCGGCGACGGCGATAACTCTCCCGGCGCTTCGACGTCGCAGTGACATGAATTTCTCGATTAGCTGCGCGCCATGAAAGCGACCAAGTCGGCCGGGATCTCTGTTTTGTTTTCGCCGGGGACTGACGTGGATCAAGGCGCGTCCGAAACCTGAGACAATTCACGTTTCTAACGCGTCATGATCGGCGCCTGCAATTCGCGCATCGAACTTTCTGCGTCAGCTGCGTGTCGCTTACCGTACCGACCAATGGCGATCGGACACTTACCGTCAGGCGACGTTCGGTCAAGCGAACGGAATGTGGGGACCGATATGGGTAGTACAGCGCTTGAGACAGCCGCTCGCACGAGCGGCGAGTTGGGCCATCGTCCATTGCGGCCAAAGAATGATGCGAGTCTCTGCAATGTTTGCGATCTCGTGCTGGAAGCCGATCACCGCATCGCGAACCATCTGGCCATGCTCAGCGCTTATGTCCGGTTGAAAAAGAAAGACCTGGCTCGACAGCCAGCTCCGCTCACTGACGCATCCGTTCAACTCGCCTTCGATGGCGTCTGCGCCCAGATCGAAGCGATTTCACACCTGCACCGAGCGCTTGCGACACGGAATCGCCCAGCGGGCATAGATCTCGGCGAGTATCTTCATCAGGTTTGCACGCCATTCATGTCCGGTCTTTCCGGCGCAATCGCGTTTTCCGAGGACTTTCAGCCCGACTGCCTCGTGCGTAGCGAACTTATCCTGCCTCTGACGCAGATCGTGTCGGAAGTGATCACAAACGCAATCAAATACTCCCACGCTCGGGGCGAGACGGGGCGGATATCCGTCAGTTGCCATTTCGTGACCGACAAGGAGTTGGAAATCGAGATTGTCGACGACGGAACAGGCCTGCCTCAACTGTTCGACCCCCTTACGGCCGGGGGACTCGGCTTTCGCCTCATTCGCGCACTCACTGCAAAAGCCGAGGCGACGTCCGGTTTTGAATCCTCTGCGACCGGGACGCGGTTCTGGCTTCGGATGGCGAACACTCCGCAGATCAGCGATCCTGATTGAGCAAACGGACGGAGAGTTGCAGCATGGGTAATTCGTCCGCGACACCGATCAGTGCTTTTGTCAGCGGCCGGCGCCCCTTCAGCCGCTCCCAGCCTCAACATGGGGAAAACGGCGGCTATTCGAGTTCGCGCTGACTATCTGGCCGCTGCGAACAACCAGTCGTGCGCGCGACACCCTTCAGGAAGGACCGCCGCGCCAGGCCCGACAGTATGGCGTCCGCGAGCACCTTTTCGCGCTGGCCTGCGCCGGACATCCATCGAAACACACCACGAAAGGGAAGCCCGATGAAGCCCGTCACGGCGTCCACCGCCAAGGCGCCAGCATCGGCGACTGAATCCTCCGTCAACTCATAGGCGTCTATATCTGGACCAAGCAGAACATCGAGTGCACCGATTTCCGATAGGACGTCGTCGCATCTCGCATCCTCGTTGAACCGGTATGGATCGAGCACCGCCTGCTTCAGGATTTCCGGCGGCTCCTCGCGCATCCAGCTGACATCGCGAAATGGCTGTTGCATGGCGTCGCCAACGCGATTTTCATGCGAACGTGGGCCAGCGTATGTGGTCGTCGCGCACCCTGTCAGCGCGCCGAAACCAATTGCTGCTATGAGAAGAGCCGAAGAAAGCCCGCGCACCTCGCGCTCCTGTCAGGCAATCAAAACGAAACCGATGCTCACGCATGCTTGCGGGCGGGATTGCACCCAGACCAAAGGCAACGCTGCATTCAGCCACATCAATCATGGAGGCACTTGATGGGGATCAACAAGACTGACTCTCAGTCAGCGTCCCTCCCTGCCGCCCACACCTGACATCCACCGCATACGCTCAACAGCCAAGACTCCTACCTCACCGCCCGAAACCGGCGCCAGACGGCTATCGCCGCCGACCGACATCAGTGCGACATTAGCAGCGGTGTGCTCGCATTCGTGAGCATCTCGCGCGTCAGGCCACCCAGGACAAACTCCCGCATCCTTGAATGGCCGTAGCCGCCCATGACAATGAGATCGGCGCCTACCGAAAGCGCGTGAGCCAGGATGGTTTCTGCATCCGTCCGGCCGCCCGATGAGAGATTGTCCAGGTCGACCTTGGCGCCTGCCCTAGCGAGGTGGGCACAGATTGCTGCGCCAGACGCCTCGCCATGGTCGGACTTATCTGGATGGGCATCAACCGTGACGACCACAACGCGCTCGGCCGACCGGATGATCGGTCCGGCGTCAGCAACGGCGCGGGCCGCCTCCCGCGTCGGCTTCCAGCAAACCAGGACAACCCGCCCGATCTCGCGCCTGGTCCAGCCCGGTGGCACGACAAAAACGGGGCGGCCAGAGCGGATCAGAACCGCCTCAACCAGGCAGTTCGCCGTCTCGACTGCAAGATCGCGTGGCCGCGCGACGACGCTGACATCCCTATGCAGCGCCCGGATGCCAACCGCTTGCCGTGCCGTGCGCGCGTCTACGAACAAACCTTCAACTTCCCCCGGCGTCGGCAACTGTTCGAATCGAGACCTTACAGTCCGGACGTCGAGTTCCAGAGTTTCCTCGGCAGCCTCCATCCATTGCCTGATGGGAGCATCAACCGCTGTCGCTTCAGACAACCGAAACGCGGGGCGCCAGCCAATGACCAGTCCCGACACATGAACTGGGTGCTGGTCGGCCAGCTGTTCCACGAAACGGATGACGTGATCGCCCCCAGCAGTCGCATCTACAATCGCAAGAATATCGCTGAGGTCCATATGGTGCTCCACCCGCTTGTCCGCTTGGCACCGCAATGGCACCTTGTCGCAAGGATATAGGGCGAATGAGAACTCTTGGGCATTCGCCCAATACCCGACTGATCGAGATCAGACATGCATGCGGTATCATGAGTATGATGATCGTAGGTTTGATCCACCGACGGCGCTATGGTCGAAGCGAGCAGATCAGAAGGTCAAGACAATTCGGCAAGCGGCTTTCATTCGCTATGAAAATGCTATGATGAAGCGACAAAGCCTAAGCCGCTTCCCGCGCCAGGCAGTGTCGCCCTGCCCTCACATGGCGCCCCGAAAGCATGCACCATGAAAGTCGTCGCTGTGATCAATCCGGTCGCCGGGGGCGTAACCTCTGATGGCGCAAATCGCATGAGACGGGCCCTGCACGCGAACGGTGTGTATGGCGCGGAGATCGTGAAACTCGACCCCGGCGACATCGAATCCCAGATGCGTGAGGTTGTCCAGGAACGCCCCGGCCTGCTGATTGTGTGGGGCGGCGACGGCACGCATCGTTCTGCACTGAGCGTAGTCGGCCTGGCTTCGCAGAACCTGCTTCTGCTTCCCGGCGGGACGATGAACCTGCTTTCGAAATCACTTCACGGCAACAAACCTTGGGAGCAGATACTGAAGGCAGTGATGGCAGCCTCATCAACCCACATACTGCCCGCAGGAAAAATCAACGAACACGTGTTCTATTGCGCCATGTTGGCAGGAGCGCCCGTCAGCCTCGCTGAAGCGCGGGAGAGCCTGCGTCACGGCGACCTCGGCAAGGGTCTGACCCAGCTGAACACTGCGATCAGTGCGCTTCAGGCCATGCATCTCGTCGCCCACTATGGCGACGCTTACAATTTTGCCGATGAGCGCCTGCCGACCACCAGCGTTATCGGCGCCTTGGTCGGACCGATGTCGCACAATGGCCGCATGGAAATCTTCACGCTCGCTCATCCATCCACGATGTCGGCGCTCGGTTTGGCATGGGCGTCCTTGCTCTCGTCCTGGCGTGACGCCCCGGGGGTCACCATCGTGACGGCGGAGACACTCGTCATCGACAGTGAGGAGGGCGACCGGATACCTGTCATCATCGATGGTGAGGCAATTGCCGTCGGCACTCACACGCTCGTCACGTATGTTCCGAGAGCCGCGCAGTGCCTCATCGCTCGATAACGACGCATTCGACGCCTCCGGTACTTGGGCCGCGCGCGCAGATGTCGAAACGCGTGATCTACCCCTCAACGCATACACCGCATCAGCACACGTCGACGTCCATTTCGTGGCTCATCTTTCCGACGCGCAGACACTGCGGATAGACGCACGCAGCCAGCGATGGGCTGGATCGCCATCCATGCGGGGGTGCCACAACATCGATACCGTGAATTCCTTTGCAGGAACCGGTAGTGGAAAAGTAAAAAGGCCTTTGCGAAGCGCTTCAGTGTGCCGGTCAGGAACTGTCGCGACGAGATCGGATCCGCGCACCAATGCCAAGGCTGCCGAAAATCCGCCCACGATCATGGCGACTTGCCGATCGAGGCCGGCTGGCAGAAACGGAAGGTCGACGGCGGCGGCATCAGTGCCCGCTCTTGAGACAATGACATGCGAACCTTGCCTGTATCGCTGTGCGGTAATCTTGCCGGTCGCCAAGGCATGACCGGGGCGAACAGCCCCGATCAGTCGGTCACGAAACAAGGCCAGACTGCGGATCTCGGGACCCATCTTTTCTTCGATGACGCCAGTCTCCAGATCAACCCGACCGTCACGCAGCGGCGCGCTGTTCTTGTCGATCTTCTGAACAAAATTCAGACGAACGCCGGGGGCCTCTTTGCCAACCAGTGCGATCAACATTGAGCCGAACGTCTCCACGAAGCCGTCGCTGGTTCGCAGCGTAAACACCCGATCGAGTTTTTCGAGATTAATTGTCTGATCGGGTCGCAGAACCGTCTCGGCGTCCAGCACCAACTGATGCACTTGCTCGCTCAACGCCAGCGCACGCGGTGTCGGGACGAGACCCCGGCCAGCGCGCACAAGCAAGGGATCACCGGTGGTCTCGCGCAGACGCGCCAACGTCCTGCTCATCGCCGATGCACTTAGACGTAAACGCTTTGCAGCCCGGTCAACACTGCCTTCGGCCAACAGCACGTCGAGAGCTACGAGAAGGTTGAAGTCGGGGCTCGCCATGATGACTTTTTAACATGGCGTTTGATGCATGTATATGTTGCGATAGCTGCGTCTTCCGCCATATCTCCGCCCCCGCCTACTCTTTGGTCCACAGACAAAGGAGGAACGGCGATGGCGGCGAACTCACTTGAGAAATTCAGCGAAAACGTCCGACGGATTTGGGGGCCGCTGTCCAGTGCCCTCGTGGCAGAAACGCGCCTCCAGATGGAGGCGCTGCTTCGCGCTTCCCCCAAAGAGAACTGGCTTGCCTCACTGCACAAGGCCGGATCGGCAAGCGAAGAACTTGTACGCGACGCAGACCATGGCTTCGTTCTGCTTGCGCACACGGAACACGCTGAGCTCTACCGCCCGCCGCACGATCACGGGCGCGGCTGGGTCATCTACGGCATCCAGGACGGCGAAATCGAGATGGGCACGTACCGTCGTGTCGAAGGCGCTCACGGAAACGTCCATCTGGTGCAACGGGATTCAACTGTTCTACGCCCCGGCCAGGCTCAGGTTTATCTGCCGGGCGACATCCACGACACGCGCTGCCTCACCGACTCTGCTCTCCTGTTCCGCTTCACCGAGCGTGACCTGAAGGTAGAGGACAAGCAGCATCACCTGGTGACACGGTATGTGCGTCAAGACGGACTCTGGGTGCGACCAGCACCATGACAATCATGCCAGACAGCGCGAACGCTCGGATAGTGACCTCGTCGCGAAGCGCAGCGCAGGCTGAAATCTCCAGCGAACCGAACGTCTCCAGCGGCCTCGATCAGCCCAGACGCGGAATTGCCGTCGGCACAGTTTTGTCAGCCATGTCCATGGTGGTGATCGACGGGGGCTTGTCCAATGTCGCTCTCCCTACGCTAGCCGCTTCTCTCCGCGTCGCCGCGTCTGACGCGATTCTAGTGATGACCGCCTACCAGACAGCCGTTGTCATGACGCTTCTTCCGTGCGCCGCACTGGGTGAAAGATTCGGCTATCGTCGGGTTTTCGCCATGGGCGCGGGACTATTCGTGGCGGCATCATTGGCGTCAGCGTTTGCCCCGTCATTGAAATGGTTGATTGGCGCTCGATTTGGGCAAGGCCTGGGCGGGGCAGCTATCTTGGCCATGGGCGTCGCCTTGCTCCGGTTCTCGGTTTCCGACGGCCGACTTGGCGCCGCCATCGGCTGGAACGCACTTACCGTCGCACTGTCGGCGGCAGCAGGGCCGGCAATCGGCGCACTAATCATCTCCGTCGGGGACTGGCATTGGCTTTATGTCGTCAACATCCCGCTTGGCATTGCCATTCTGATCGGCACACGTGCGTTGCCTTTCGTCGCATTGCAGGAGGGACGGCTCGACGTTCTCAGCATGGCTCTGAACTGCGCGTCGTTCGGCTTTATCGTTGTTGGAGCGGAAGCTGCAGCGACAAACCCCTTGCTTTCGGCCGGGCTGCTCCTGCTTGGGGTGCTGGTTCTTGCCGGGCTGGTCGTGCGTGAGAAGCGCAAGTCGCGCCCGCTCATCCCCATCGATCTTCTTCGTCGTCCGTCCTTCACCGTGTCGATCATCGCATCGATCTGTTGCTTCATGGGCCAGACTGCAGGCCTGATCGCTCTCCCCTTCTACCTCCAGAACGGACTCGAGCAGACGCCGACGATGGCTGGCTTCTACATGACCGCATGGCCACTCAGTGTTGCAGTCACTGCGCCAATCACTGGCCCCGTAATGCAACGCGTTCCGACCGGCTGGGTCTGCGCTATTGGCGCGACATTGCTGACAATCGGCCTTGGCGCAATCGCACTTTGGCCGTTGGGGGGGTACCCACCGCTGGTGGCGCCGTTTTTGGCAATGTGCGGCGTGGGCTTCGGCCTTTTCCAGGTTGCTAACAATCGCAACATGTTTCTTGCGGCGCCGCCGACGCGTAGTGCAGCCGCCGGCGGAATGCAGGGAACAGCGCGGCTGATGGGGCAGACGGCAGGCGCACTTCTCGTGTCGCAGCTTTTCGCGCTCACGCCGCTTGCCGCCACGCCTCAATTCGCCATGGGAATCGGCGCCGCTTTCACCCTCGCGGCGGGTTTTGTCAGCTTGCTTCGGGCCGGGTCGGATCGATCCCGGACGTGAAGGGAAAATATGAGGCCCGCAGACTCGGCGAAGGACCGCGACCCGTTTATATCGCTCCGTCATACTCCGCGCTTACAACTCGGTGGCGACCAAGAAACAAACGCAAGAGCTGGTTCGGCGCTTCAAGATCGGCCCTGGCAAGGTAGTGACGAAAAGCATTTCCTGACCGCATGATCGACAACCTTCTCACCTTCATCCAGCTCGGCTTCCGGCACATCCTGCCGCTGGGACTGGACCACATCTGCTTCATCGTCGCGATCTACCTCACATCGCGTGGCTGGAAGTCGCTCCTGCTGCAGGTGTCGTGTTTCACGATCGCCCACACGATCACGCTGGGCCTCGCCGCCGCTGGGATCATCACGCTCTCCGCCGACATTGTTGAGCCGCTGATCGCGCTCTCCATAGCCGTCGTCGCCATCGAGGCGATCTTCGTGGAAAAAGCGCCCGCTTGGCGCCTGCCCGTGATCTTCGGCTTCGGCCTGTTCCACGGCATGGGCTTCGCCTCGCAGATGCGCGGCTACATGGAGGGCGCGGACTTCACCACCGCCCTGCTCGGCTTCAACATCGGCGTCGAACTCGGCCAGCTCGTCGTCCTGGCGGGCGCCGCCCTCGCTGCCGTGCTCGTCCGCTCGGTCCTCAAAGCCGCCAAGAGGCCAGACCTTTACCGCTGGGTTTTCGTCCGCCCGATCGCCATCGCCATTGCGGTCTTCGGACTGGTCTGGATGGTTCAGCGGCTGGGATGGGTGGGTGGTGGCGACGTCTGACGGCCTAAAAGGCCGATGGTGCCCAGGGACGGAATCGAACCGCCGACACGTAGATCTTCAATCTACTGCTCTACCAACTGAGCTACCTGGGCGCACCGCCGGGGCGATGAAGGCGCGATGTATAAGGAACCCCGTTGCGGGTGTCTATGGGGTTTTCGCGAGGCTTTTCAGTCCTCGAAATCCCCGGAATTCTTAGTGTTTCCAGAGGTTCCGTCCTCGTCTTCCCCGGCCGGCTCGCCCGCAATGGCGTAGCTCCCCTTCAGCCAGCGCGACAGATCCACGTCGGCGCAGCGCTTGGAGCAGAACGGGTCATAGGCCTGCACCGCCGGCTTGCGGCAGATCGGGCATGCGGGGGCTGTCATGTCTCGCTCCACACTTCTGGCGGACCCGGCCGCCGGTCTGCGCCGTCTATCGTCCACCGCTGTCCGATCCGGCCGGCAAGCGCTTCTTTCCAGCCGAGGCTGTCAGCCTCAAGCCAGGTCGCCGCTTCGCGCGACACCTTGGCCCGGATGCGTGCGCCCCGCGCCGCCCAGCCAGCTGACTCGATCATCCGCAACGCATCCAGCCCCTCGCGCTCATCCGCCTTCGTCGTCGCCAGCGCATCGCTCACCGGCCGCGCCCGCCGCGCGATCGCCGCCTCGCACAGTCCCAGTCCGGAGAGTTCACGCACATCGCTCGCCCGACCCAGCCACAGCGCCAAAGCCTCGCGGAACGCGAGGGCCGTCAGACGTTGGCTCTTGGACGACGCCATGTTGAGGAAGTCGGCGACCACAAGGCCGCCAATCCCGCGCAACGCAATCTGCCGCGCCGCTTCGTCGGCAGCTTCCAGATTCAGCGCCAGCCCAAAGTCTTCCGCCGACCCCTTCGCCAGGCGGTTTCCCGCATCAACATCAATCGCCGTCAGCGCCCGCGTGCGTTGCACCGCGATATCGCCGCCGCCCGCCACGGCGCAAACCACCTGCCCGGCTTCTTCGATCGCCGCATCAATCTCGCGCCGCGCGGCCTCTGCGGTAAGCGTCGCAACTACGGTCACGCCAGCCGCAAACGTGTCGCCAGCCGCCTTGTGCAAGGATGGGCCGTCAGGGCGCGGCGTCGCTGGCGACATGTCGGCCCGGCTCAACGCCGGCCCCTTGTCGCTCCACGCTTCCGATTTCACGCGCACCGGGATCAGCGCGCCTTCAGTCACCGCCGATTTCGTCACATCGATCACGCCGTCAGCATCCAGCCCGAGATCGACAAACCAGCCACCGCCCGTCGTGCGTTTGCGCGCCCGGCCCCACCAGATGTCATCCAGTTTCGCCCTGCGTCCACGCTCGCTCCAGCGTTCAATATCAAGCCGGAAAGGCCGTCCCAGCGGGTCCAGCAGTGCACGACGGGTCTCGCCCACCGCATCGTCAAGGCAGAGCGTGGCGCGGATCACGCCTTGCTCTCCCAGCGCCGCCTCGCAGGCATGCCGAGGCCTTCCAGCAGGCTGATCGTCTCGAACAATGGCAATCCGACCACGGCGGTGAAGGAGCCGTTCAGCTCGGTCACGAACGCGCCCGCCGGTCCCTGGATCGCATAGCCGCCGGCTTTGCCCTTCCAGTCGCCACACGCCATATAGCCTTCGATTTCGACGGCCGAGAGCCGCTTGAACGTCACCCGCGCTGCAACCAGTCGCGAGGCTTCGCGCCCATCCGGCGCGATCACCGCTACACCGGTCACCACATCATGCGTGCGGCCCGAGACAAGGTTGAGGCAGGCCAGCGCCTCGTCCGGCGTTTCCGTCTTGGGAAGAATGCGGCGGCCAACGCCGACCACCGTGTCAGCGGAAAGGATCAGCCCCTCGGCGCCGCTGGCTTTCGCAGCACGGCCTTTCTCGATGGCCAGCCGTAGCGCCAGCTTGCGCGGCGACTCGTCCTTCAGCGGCGTCTCGTCAATGTCGGTGGAAATAACGGCGTCGGGGGACAGCCCCATCAACGCCAGCAGCGTCAGCCGCCGCGGGCTGGCGCTGGCCAGCGTCAGCTTCGGCCCGCCATCGGAGGCGTGGCTCACTTGAAGCGGTAGGTGATGCGCCCTTTGGTGAGATCGTAGGGCGTCATCTCGACGAGCACCTTGTCGCCGGTCAGCACGCGGATGCGGTTCTTGCGCATCTTGCCGGCCGTGTGAGCGATGATCTCGTGGTCGTTCGACACCAGTTTCACGCGAAACGTGGCGTTGGGCAGCAACTCGACGATTGTGCCTTCAAACTCGAGCAGGTCTTCCTTAGCCATGCATTCTTCTTTTTGCGGCCCCGGTTAGAGGGCGGTTCTATACGTATTCAGTTCGTCCGGTCGACCGGGGCGGCTCTATCCGCCAGACCGGAAGACCGGTGTATATGAAACTCGACTCGCGAGTGCTGGTGCCGTTGGGGAGGATTGAACTCCCGACCTCAGCCTTACCAAGGATGCGCTCTACCACTGAGCTACAACGGCGGCCCGCCTGCGCGGAGCGGACCGCTTAGCGGAATCCCCCGGCCATGGAAAGGGGCGACCGACGGGAGATTGCTATGCCTCGCAAACAGGGTGAACCACCGCCAAAACCGCCGTCCGAGGCCGAAATGCGCCAGAGCCGGCTGGCCAAGGCCCTCCGCGCCAACCTGAAGCGCCGCAAAGCACCCCGCGCTCCCGCGAAAGACGAGATAAAACCCGGTCCTATCGGGGATTAGCCCGCCTGACGCCTTGTCGCCGCCGAATTCGGCTCCATAACCTCCACCTCATGGACAAGCTGTCGATTCTCGGAAATGGCCCCCTTGAAGGGCGAATCCCGATCTCCGGAGCCAAGAACTCCGCCCTGAAGCTCATGGCGGCCTCGCTTCTGTGCGAGGAGCCATTGGTGCTGACCTCGACGCCGAACCTGGCGGACACCCGGTTCATGGAGAAACTGCTCCAGAGCCTCGGCGTGGTCGTGGAATGGCCCCAGGGCGAGTCCCTGTGCCGGATGCACGCGGAAACCATCACGTCCACGATCGCGCCCTATGACCTTGTCCGGAAGATGCGGGCCACCTTCAACGTCCTCGGCCCGCTTCTTGCCCGCGTAGGCCACGCCACCGTCTCCCTCCCCGGCGGCTGCGCCATCGGCGCCCGCCCGGTCGACCTCCATCTCAAGGCTTTCGAAGCCATGGGCGCAGATATCGTGATCGAGGAAGGCTATGTGAAAGCCGCCGCCCTCCGGGGCCTCAAGGGCGCTCACATCAACTTCCCCTTCGTCTCGGTCGGGGCCACCGAGCACGCCATGCTGGCAGCCGTTCTCGCCGATGGGGAAACCATCCTCGAGAATGCTGCCTGCGAGCCCGAAATCCAGGATCTCGCCAACTGCCTCAACGCCGCCGGCGCCAAGGTCAGCCACGCCGGTACGCCCACCATCCACATCCAGGGCGTGGCCAGGCTCAGCGGAGCGCGGCATGACGTCATCGCGGACCGTATCGAGGCGGGCACGTTCGCCATCGCAGTAGCCGCCACCGGTGGGAACGTCCTGCTTGAAGGCGCGCGCGCCGAAGACCTCGGCGCGCTCATCGATCTGCTGCGCCAATCCGGCGTCACGGTTGAACCCGAAGCCAAGGGCATACGCATCAAGCGCGATCCCGGCACCCGCCTGAAACCCGTCGACATCGACACCCGCCCCTACCCGGGTTTCCCAACCGACTTGCAGGCCCAATACATGGCCCTGATGACCATTGCCGACGGCGCCAGCACCATTCGCGAAAACATTTTCGAAAACCGCTTCATGCACGCCCCAGAGCTGAACCGCCTTGGGGCCAACATCGTCATTCGTGGCAACGAAGCCGTGGTTCACGGCGTTCCGCGGCTGAAGGGCGCCCCCGTCATGGCGACCGACCTGCGCGCTTCGGTCAGCCTCGTGATTGCCGCTCTGGTGGCCGATGGCGAGACCACCGTGAACCGCGTTTACCACCTCGACCGAGGGTTTGAGCGCCTGGAAGAGAAGCTGGGCCGCTGCGGCGCGAAAATCATCCGTCAGGCCGGCTCGGCCTGACGCACCCCTACCGCGATACTGCGCCGCACAAACGCGCTGGAGCGGTTGGGCGTTTTGGTCTAGTTGGAACCCAAATCAGACGGCTTGCCAGCGCTGACACGCGCCGCCGGCAACCCCGCAAGCGAGGCGCAATGGAGACGACCGGTCTCAGGCTGCTGGCCGAGGATTCCGACAGCCTCGGAATCGTCGCGGCCGCTGTGCAGGATTCGCTCGTCCGGCCGGAAGACATCAAGTTCGACAAACGCACCCGCGCCTTCGGAATCGCGGTGAACCGCTTCCAGTGGGAGCGCGCCGGCAAGCGCCCGCCATTCTTCCGCTCACGCGCCGTGCTCGCCTTCAGCAGTGTCCAGTCGGTTCGCAGCCAGGCCATGCCGCGCGGCGTGGATTCCATGCTCAGTCTGCTCGACATCCGCTTTGTCCCGGCCGCCGAACCACCAGGCGGAACCTTCACACTGGTATTCGCGCCCGAATGCATCGTCCAGATCACCGTTGAATGCATCGACGTGACGCTGCTGGACACCGGCCCGACATGGCCGACGCGCCGCAAGCCCGATCACGGGAAGCCGGCATGAGCATTCGCCGTTTCGATGCCTCGGCGCCGGGTTTCGCCGACGCCTTCGCTCAGTTCCTGAACCTGCGGCGCGCACAGAGCTCCGAAGACATCTTCACATCTGCTGCAGCCATCGTCCGCGATGTGCGGATGCGCGGCGGCGCTGCGCTCGCAGAGTACACATCCAAATTCGATCGTGTCGTGCTCGATGCAGAAACGCTTACCGCGCCCGGCATTGATCTCTTCGAAGCCGCCAGGCGCTGCCCAGCCGATGTCCGCGAAGCGCTCGACTTCGCTGCCGTCCGTATCGAGGCGTATCACGCCCACCAGCGCCCTGCGGACCACAGCTTCACGGATTCAGCAGGGCTTGAACTCGGCTGGCGATGGACAGCTATCGACGCTGTGGGCCTTTATGTACCTGGCGGACGCGCCAGCTATCCCAGCTCGGTTCTTATGAATGCCCTGCCCGCCCGCGTGGCTGGCGTCAGCCGCCTCGCGATGGTGGCCCCGACACCGGGCGGCGAGATGAACCCGGCGGTGGCTTATGCTGCTGTCCGCGCCGGCATAACCGAGTTCTATCCCATCGGCGGGGCCCAGGCAGTCGCCGCGCTCGCCTATGGAGCCGGCGTGCTGAAGCCCGTCGACAAGATCGTTGGCCCCGGCAACGCCTGGGTCGCCGCCGCCAAACGTATCGTCTTCGGCGATGTCGGCATCGACACCATCGCTGGGCCATCAGAAATCACCGTTGTCGCCGACAATCTGAACAACCCCGAATGGATCGCGGCTGACCTTCTTTCGCAGGCCGAACACGACCCGCTGGCCCAGTCCATTTTGATCACCGACGATCCCGCCTTCGCAGACCTCGTCGAAGCCGCGGCTGCCCGTCAGTTGAAAGAACTCGCCACGGGCACGACGGCCGCCATCGCCTGGCGTGACTACGCCGCCATCGTTATCGCCTCGCTGACCAGCTCCGCCACTATCGTGAACGTCATCGCGCCGGAGCATGTCGAGATCGCCACTGCTGATCCAGACGCCATCGCCCGCGATGTTCACCATTCAGGCGCGATCTTCCTTGGTCGTTGGGCGCCGGAAGCTCTCGGAGATTACGTTACCGGTTCCAACCACGTCCTGCCGACCTCTGGCGCCGCACGCTTTGCATCTGGCCTGTCAGTACTCGATTTCATGAAGCGCACATCCATCCAGCGCATCCCGCAGGCTGGCTTCAACGCGCTGGCTGACGCTGCTGAAACCCTTGCCCGCAGCGAAGGCTTACCTGCTCACGGTCTGTCTGTGTCCATCCGCCGGGGCGGCGGATGACCGAAAAGGCGCGCATCGTTTCGATCGAGATCGACGAGAAGAGCCTCGCCCCCGCAGGCCCGGACGCCGAGCACGAACGGAAAATCGCGATCTTCGACCTGCTGGAAAGCAACAGCTTCAGCGTCGTCGGACACGACGATGGCGGCCCCTACGCCATCAATCTCTCTCTGGCCGACAACCGCCTTGTATTCGATGTTAGCGACGAAGCTGGCGCACCCGTTCGCAAATTCATCCTGTCGCTCACGCCATTCCGTCGCGTGATCAAGGACTATTTCATGATCTGCGACAGCTATTATGACGCGATCCGCAACTCGACGCCTTCGCAGATCGAGGCGATCGATATGGGGCGCCGAGGGCTTCACAACGAAGGATCCGAATTGCTGGTCCAGCGACTTGAGGACAAGGCGAAGGTCGATTTTGACACCGCCCGCCGCCTGTTCACGCTGGTCTGCGCACTTCACGCCAGAGGCTGACCACGCAGCTCAGGCGCTTGCCCGCATGTGGCGCGCCCGGATCTCCATCTGCTTCTTCGCCAGGTCGAGATCATCTCGTATATCGACGTCAGCCAGCAGCGGCGATGGCGCGTCGATCCCCTTGTTCTTGAAGCGCACCTCCATCATCACCCGCCGCGCGCCATCTTCGCCGTCGAGATGCTGAAGCGAACTGAAGCAATTGGCGTCGAAGGCTGTCGGCGGGCGGCCGCCATTGGCGCCGCCCGAGTGCGCGATGTTGATGGCCTCGTCGCCGCCAAGTGTGGCGACCAGTTCGCGCACCAGGCTCTCTTCCACGAACGGCATGTCGGCCATGCAGATCAGTACCGCGTCCGGCTTGAACTGCATCGCCACTTTGACGCCGACAGAAATGGAGTGGCCGAGGCCGTGCTTCGGCTTCTTGTTCAACGCGATAACAAACCGGTCGTGCAGCTTCTCGCCGATCATCGGCCGGTCCACCGGGCACACCGCGATCTTGGCGAGCGCATCCAGCCCAGCTAGCACACCGGCCGCGTGCTCCATAAGAGGCTTGCCGCCAAGATCCTCCAACAGCTTGTCGCGCCGGCCATAACGCCGAGACAAGCCGGAAGCCAGGAAGATCACCGCAGTGCGGTTCATCGCGACGCTCATCGCGCCGAAACCTGTCCCGTCCATATCGCCAGAATCTCCGCGAGAGCCGAAACCGCCAGGGACTTTGGATCCCTGGATGCGAACAACCCTATCGGTCCCTTCAGACGCGCAATGTCATCAGGGCCCGCTCCCAGCGCCTGCAGAGTTTCTAGCCGTCGTTCGTGCGTCTGTCGCGACCCAAGCGCACCTACGTAGAAGGCCGGGCCGCGCAAAGCATCCAGCAGCAGCGGCGCCTCCCACTCGTGTTCGTGGAAGAGACAGGCCACCGCGGTGTGCGCATCCAACGGCAAAGGCGGTGTTGCAGCCGGAACAGTCAGCGGAATCAGCTGGTCCGCAAATGGCCTGCAGAAATCCAGTGTCGCGGCCTCCTGGCTGGCCACAACGATTTCGCAGTCAGCGGTCCGGGCAATGCGGGTCATCGCCACGATCTCCCACCCCCTGCCCGCCAGCAGAACCCGCAGGCGCGGCTCGAAGGTGCGAACGAACTCGCCTGCCTGTCCGCTCGGTTTGCCTTCCTCTAACCGCAGGCTCGACTGTTTCGACGACGGATCAAACACCAGCGAGAATGTCTTGCGCGCGCGCCCCAGCGCGATGGCCTTCTGCAGAAGGCCGCGATCCAGATTGACATCGACATGCAGATCGATCCCGCCGCCACACGGCAGGCGCACGTCGAGATACGGAGACCCGGTGCCGTAGCGGAGCACGCGGTTCGTTCCTTCCCGGATCGCGATCTGTGATTCCTCGGTCAGCGCCTGCTCGAGGCATCCGCCCGAGATGCTGCCCACAAAGCGCTTGTCGTCGGCCACGGCCAGTTGCGCGCCAAGCGGACGCGAAAATGGCCCGTCCAGCCCCGTGATTGTCACGAGTGATGCGGGACGCCCGGCGGCCAGCTCGGCCTCGGCGAACGCCAGTACGTCGATGTCGCCGGTGAGGCCAGGAGGTGTGTCGGCGAAGCTCAAACCTGGTCTCCGGCGACGTCATGTCGCTGTGGTTGGGTCCCACCCTCCACACGCGAACTCGCTTCCCTCTTGCTTCCCCAGGGACATCGGGCAATAGCGCATGGTCCGGATTTGGTAACGGCGTTGATTTCAGGGGTCAACGCACGCTTCGCGTGAGGGGAACCGCAATGGAATTCGCCGGCGGCCAGCTGCTGACCGAGAAGGACGGCGCCATTGGCTGGCTGACGTTCAACCAGCCGGAACGGCTCAACGCCGTCCGGCTTGATATGTGGCAGGAGCTTCCCGCGGCGGTGGCCAGCCTGGACTCTGATCCGGCGATCCGCGCCATCGTGATCAGGGGCGCCGGGGAGCGGGCCTTCATCTCCGGGGCCGACATCGCCGAATTCGAGCAGACCCGGTTTGACGCGGCCAGCAACAACGTGTTCACGCCGGCAGTCAGCGCTGCGACCGGATCGCTGATTGAAGCGTCCAAACCCGTCATCGCCATGATCAAGGGCTTCTGCATTGGCGGCGGCATGGTGATCGCCAGCGCCTGTGACTTCCGAATCTGCGCCGAGGGCTCGGTGTTCGGCGTCCCCGCGGGCAAGCTGGGGCTCGGCTACGAACTGGATAACTTCAAGCGCCTGCAGTCCATAGTTGGACCGGGTATCGCTATGGAGATGCTGGCGACTGCCCGTCAGTTTACAGCGACGGAAGCGTTGCAGGCCGGCTTCGTCAACCGTGTCGTGCCGCTCGCCGGACTGGAAGCCGATATCCGCGACTGCGTTTCACAAATCGCCCGCAACGCTCCGCTCAGCGTTACAGCCGCCAAATTGGCGAAGCGGGCAGCGTTGGACGCCGCGATGAACGCGCTGGCGCAGGCAGCGATTGATGTCGCCTTCGACAGCCAGGACTACAAGGAAGGCCGCGCCGCTTTCGCAAGTAAGCGCGCGCCCCAATTCAAAGGCCATTGAGAGCCAAGAGGAAACGATGCCGACAACGAGTGAACTGCTGGCTTCACCCTTCGCCACCATGCCGGAGCTTATCCGCGGGCATGCCGCTGAGCGTCCCGACCACATCGCCGCAATCGATGGTTCTCACGTTCTGACTTACGCCCAGTTCGACAGGTTGATCGACCGCGCTGCTTTTGCCATGCAGCGCGACGGCGTGGGCATGGGCGACACAATCGCTATCTGCGCGCCTTCCTCAAACGAATACCTGATCGCCTTTGTAGCGGCGCTCCGCATCGGTGCGGCGGCCTGCCCTCTGGCCCCCTCTTCTACTGCCGAGCAGCTTGCCGCCATGGTCCGGGATTGCGGTGCAAAGCTGCTGTTTGTGGACGACGACGCCTCAAAGGCGCTGGATGGCGTGTCCGAAAAGCTGACTGTCAAACGCATCGCAGCCGAAGGCGCCGCGAACCCCTCCTTCAATAGCTGGTTGACGCCAGAGGGTTCGAAACCTTCCCCGATTGAAGCGCACCCCGACGCGACGTTCAACATCATCTACTCCTCGGGCACCACGGGTACGCCCAAGGGTATCGTCCAGCCTAACCGGATGCGCTGGGGGCATGTGCGCCGCGCCCAGAACCTCGGTTATGGGCCAGCTTCCATCACGGTCGTTTCAACACCGCTCTATTCCAACACGACGCTGGTCAGCCTGATCCCGACGCTGGTACGCGGCGGCACGGCAGTGCTGATGCGAAAGTTTGATGCGCGAGGTTTCCTGGAACTGTCGCAGAAACACCGCGCAACCCACGCCATGCTCGTGCCGGTGCAGTATCGCCGCCTGATGGATTTTCCCGAATTCGATACGTTCGATCTGTCATCCTACCAGATGAAGACCTGCACCAGCGCGCCCTTCCCCGCCGATCTCAAGGCCGAGGTGTTAAAGCGTTGGCCGGGCGGCCTCGTTGAGATCTACGGCATGACAGAAGGCGGCGGCTCCTGCCTGCTGGCGGCGCACGAGTTCCCCAACAAGCTCCACACGGTCGGCCGCCCGGCGCCGGACCACGACATTCGCATCATCGACGAGGCCGGCAAAGAGGTTCCCCGCGGCGAGCTGGGCGAGGTCGTCGGCCGATCGATGGCGCTGATGACTGGCTACCACAACCAACCCAAGAAGACCGCCGAAGCCGAATGGTTCAACCCGCAGGGCGAACGCTTCATCCGCACCGGCGACGTCGCCCGGTTCGACGAGGACGGGTTCCTGATCCTCGGCGACCGGAAGAAGGACATGATCATCTCCGGAGGCTTCAACATCTATCCCAGCGACCTCGAAGCCGAGCTGGCCAAGCATGAAGCGGTGGCAGAGTCGGCTGTGGTCGGCATCCCGTCCCGTGAATGGGGTGAGACGCCAGCCGCCTTTGTCGTCCTGCGCGACGGCGCGACGATTGAACCAGAAATCCTGCGGCAATGGCTCAACGGTCGCGTCGGCAAGACTCAACGGCTGTCCTGGTTGTCCGTGGTTCCAGTTCTGCCCCGGTCTTCCATCGGAAAAGTCCTGAAACGCGAATTGCGGGACGGCTTCACGGCGCCGACGCCCTGAGCTGCGTTCTCACGCGATTGCAGGCCCCCATGACTGGACGATAAGGTCCAGCAGGCGACGGACGGTCGCACGGGACGAAACGAGGACACTCCATGACCTATCCGGGCGCTTCCGCGCTGTCAGATGAGGAACTGATCGCCCGCGGCATGACCGGCGCCGTCCACGCACGTAAACAGCCCGACCGACTGGCTGTGGTCTCGCCCAGCGGCAATCGCACCTGGCGCGAACTGAACGAGCGGGCCAACAAGCTGGCTCGAGCATTCCGCACCGCTGGCCTGAAGTCCGGCGACGCAGTCGCGCTGCTGGCGCACAATTCGCCGGAGTTCATCGAGGTGTGGGCCGCCACTCAGCGCGCCGGCCTGCGGCTGACCGCTGTGAACTGGCACCAGTCTGCCGAACTTGTCGGCTATGTCGTCGACAACTGTGACGCCAAGGCGTTGATGGCAAGCGGACGGTTCGTCGAGGGCGCAACGCAGGCGCTGAAAGCTGCGCCACAGCTGATTCTCAAGCTGTCTTTTGCTGGATCCATCGACGGCTTCGACGACTACGAAACAGCTCTCGCGCGCGAGGACGGCAGCGATCTTACGGACGGCGAAGCTGGCTCCACCATGCTCTACACGTCCGGCACCACGGGCCGTCCGAAGGGTGTCTATCGCCGCACCAAGCCGGTTGGTTCCCAGCTCACCAACGTTGTCAACGAAACCGCTGCCTGGAAACCCGCGTCCGACGTCGCCCTCATCACCGGCCCACTGTACCACGCAGCCCCACTGGGCATAAACTTGGTCATCCCGATCAACGCTGGCGTCACCTGCCTGCTGATGGACAAGTGGGATGCAGAAGAAACCCTGCGCCTGATCGAGACGCATCGCGCGACGCACACGCACGTTGTGCCGACCATGATGCACCGCATGCTCCAGCTGCCGGAAGCGACACGCAACAAGTACGACATTAGCTCGATGCGATGGATGATCCATGGAGCGGCGCCCTGCCCGGCCCATGTGAAGAAGGCGATGATGGACTGGTTTGGTCCCGTCATCTTCGAATACTACTCGTCCACCGAAGGCGGCGGCGTCTTTGTCGGTCCCCACAAATGGTTGAGCAAACCCGGCACCGTCGGCAAGCCCGTCGCAGGCGTTGACATCAAGCTTCTCGATATCGATGGCAACCCGGTCAAGCCGGGCGAGGAGGGCCTCATCTACGTGAAGGCACCGGAGACGGGGCGCTTCGAGTATTACAAGGAACCCGCCAAGACGACCGGCAGCTATCGCGGCGACTGGTTCACGCTTGGCGACATGGGGCGGCAGGACGCCGATGGCGACCTATTCCTGACCGGCCGCACGGCCGAGCTCATCATCTCCGGTGGCGTCAATATCTACCCTGTCGAGATCGACGAAGTCCTGATCCGCCACCCCGACATTGCAGATGCTGCCGTTGTCGGCGTCCCAAACGAGGACTGGGGCGAAGAGATCAAGGCGGTGGTCGAACTGAAACCCGACGTCGCGCGCGACGCCGCAACCGTGCAGTCGATCCTGGACTTCGCGAAGGAAAAGCTGCCGGGCTTCCAGAGACCCCGCACAGTGGACTTCGTCGACTCCCTGCCCCGCAACGCCGCCGGCAAGGTCCTACGCGCCCAGGTGCGCGGGTCCTACTGGGAAGGCCGCGCCAAGAAAATCTGATTGCTTCTTGCGGTCGCCGCACGCACTCCGCCGTACCCGCCAAGCTGACACATACCCAAAACAAAAGAGGCCGCCCGGTCGGGCGGCCTCTTCCATTCTCTATTCAGATACTAAGCTCAGAACTTCTTCGTCGCGCGAAGGAACAGCGTGCGGCCGAGTAGGTCATACTGCGTTCCGGCCAGAGCCGTATTGCCAAGGCGCTGAGCAGCGCCGTTGGAGACGATCGGCGGTTGGGCATTGAACATGTTCGCGATACCGCCGGTGAGCGTAATGGA